>Ga0265299_10000956_pt1 | contig 34955 bp, 27 predicted proteins | sample AusTroGonzalo_MG_4_FD_193485 | JGI IMG/M metagenome (GOLD analysis project Ga0265299, IMG submission 193485) | Bovine rumen microbial communities from tropical cattle in Woodstock, Queensland, Australia - Gonzalo_02 | ecosystem: Host-associated > Mammals > Digestive system > Stomach > Rumen ... | reverse complement strand
CAGATTATTTGTATCTTTGCAGCAGAAACAGTGGGTCGTGCCTGATAGATCGGGATACTCTACATTAAAAAACAAAATCGGGATCGTTTCCCTTGCCAATGGCGGGCCACGATTATCCTATTTTAGGAGAGCAGCAATGCCGGTGGATTACAACAGCGGGGAGCCCCCAAATCGTGTGAAACAGGAGTTTTCACCAAATCATCGGCACGCACCCTTTTCTTTTTTAAACATGAAAGATTAAACATTAATTTTCAGATATGTTTTCCGGAATCATCGAAGAATTTGCTACCGTAGTTGCTATCCACAAGGATCGCGAGAATATCGATTTCACATTAAAGTGTTCATTTGTCGACGAGTTGAAGATCGACCAGAGTGTCGCTCACAATGGTGTGTGCCTTACCGTAGTTGCCATAGAGAATGGCACATATACAGTAACAGCTATGAAGGAAACGCTTGATCGCACAAACCTCGGACTTCTGAATGTTGGTGACAAGGTAAACGTTGAACGTTCAATGCTTATGAATGGCAGATTGGACGGTCACATTGTTCAGGGACATGTTGACGAGACAGCTCGCTGTATCGCAGTAGAAGATGCCGATGGCTCAACCTATTTCACCTTTGAGTATCCCGAGAACAGAGAGATGGCAAAGAAAGGATATTTCACTGTCGACAAGGGCAGTGTAACCGTAAACGGAGTAAGTCTTACAGTATGCAATCCCACATCAAACACATTCCAGGTTGCCATCATCCCCTACACATTCGAGCACACTAATTTCTGCGACATTCGTGTAGGTTCTGTAGTCAACATCGAGTTCGACATTCTTGGCAAGTATATCGCCAGACTGCAGCAGATATAATACACCTAATTTTATAATAATTCTGATGGAGCGGAGATAAAAGTCTTCGCTCCATGTTGTATCAGGAAGTCACGGTCACGGAATCCCCACAACACTGAAATACAAGGCAGTCCAGAGTTAGCAGCCGTTTGAATATCCACATCACTGTCGCCAACATAAACAGCCCCGCTTTTTTCAACGCCAAGCTCTCGTAAAGCAGCAAAGACTGTATCTGGCGCCGGTTTCTTACGTATACCTTCTGCTTCATGCTCACCAATGGCCACTTCTATGGTATCCGGGAAGAAATGACGACATAACTCCACGGTAGCAGCCATCATCTTATTACTTACAACAGCCAGTCTGCACCCTCGAGCCTTCAACTCGGCCAAAGTCTCAGGAATTCCCTGATATGGACGGGTTGTATCAAGCGAATGATGCATATAATGTTCACGGAAAGTAGCAAAAGTAGCCTCAAAATCAGGATTGGTCTCCCCATCAGGAATAGCACGTTCCATCAGCTTTCGCACTCCATTTCCCACAAACCTTCGTACTTCATCAATTGAGTGTTCCGGCATTCCGTGAGTACGTAAAGCATAGTTTACTGAGGCAGCAAGATCCGTAAGGGTATCTAACAGAGTACCATCAAGGTCGAAAATATAAGTGTTATACATTAAACATTAAAGATTAAACATTAAACATTAGCGTTTTGAACGCTGGATCATTGTCTTTACCTTATTATTATATTTATCGGCCTTCAGTAATTCTTCGATTGTTATATGCATGCGGTATTTCCAACGATTGTATGGATCACTTGGTACATTTATTCTCTCATCACGAGGATTCTTGCTTCTCAACTCACCATCCATCGCTAACCAATCCTGCAAAGACAGCAGACAAAGCATCGACGGACAGTACAAGTGACGACCAATTATCTCCTCAGCCAGATGGGCCGGCAACTGCTCTGTAGCCCTACCCTGCTTCTGCAGCATAGATACATAATAGCGCTGCGTACGTTCAGGACTCTCACTCCACCACAGACGCAATGGCGACATATCATGGGTTGAGATTGTAGCAACCGAACGATACGGATTAGCATCCAGGTGAGCAAACTCATACCCGTTCTGCTTTGGCATCGACTGAATCTCAAGCGTAAGAACACGGAGCTGGTCAAGCACAGGAGCCACACAGTCAGGCAACATACCAAGGTCTTCTCCACAACACAGCATTCGTGTAGCACCAAACACACTGGTTATTTTGCGTATAGCCTCACCACCCCAGAAGAAGTTATGACGCTGATAATAATAGTTATTATACAGTCGCATAAACGCATCCTTCTCCTCTGCAGTAAGTGCATCGAACACGGGCTCGCCAATAACTCCAATACGCGGATGATACATCTCCGACTGTTGTGGGTCTTCCATAAACAAAACACCACTAATCAGCCTATACAATCCATCACGAATCCACAGACTGTTTTCATCCGTTCGCCCATCAAAAGCCCTTTGCACCTTTTTCTGGGTATCATATTCCGCCTTAATATCATACAGTCCGTAACTACGAGCCACAAGGAAATGTTCGCGAACATACGGTGCATGCAGACCGAAAAGCTTATCCAACACCCTATCGTTAATAAACGGACGAGTAAAAAGGTCCTTTCTGAAAGGCAATCCAAAGTACTCTATCTCACCTACGGTCATGGGTAATGATGGCGAGAAATGTCCCAATATTCCAAACACAGCATCTTCGGGAATCTCCCATATACGGAAGAATCCCAATATATGGTCTATACGTATAGCATCGAAATACTGTTCCATCCATTTCAGTCTGTGATGGAACCAGTCTACCAGGCCCGCTTTCCAGTTATAAGTAGGGAATCCCCAGTTCTGTCCGTTCTGCGAAAAAGCGTCTGGCGGTGCACCTGTTTGTGCATCAAGATGGTAGAAATCAGGATGAGTAGCCGTCTCAACACTATCGCCATTTACCCCTATGGGCACATCACCTTTTATAAATATACCCTTTGACCGGGCGTAGTCAGCTGCCGACTTAAGTTGAACATGAAGATGATATTGAACATAATATACTACAGAAACACTACTATAATTAGATTTAGCCGAAACCCACTTAGCATATGGTTCCAGCCACTCCTTATTATCAGCATACCATAGTTTAAAATCCTTGGAGTCTAGAGTCTGTTGGCCACGCTCAAGATAAACCTCTTCCACATAGGATCTCTTAACTCTATCCACAGCTTCATAATCGCTATATCCGATTGCGTTAAGTTCCTGGCGCTGACGATGATACGCAGTCATCTTCGTTTTACTTTTCAACGTTCCAATAGTCTCCAAATCAAGATAATGCGGATGCAGAGCAAAGGCCGACACGATGTTATAAGGATATGAATCGCTCCAGTTGCCAGAGCATGTCGTATCATTAACAGGCAACAACTGGATTACCTTCATTCCTGTAGCCACACACCAGTCAACCAGCCTATGAAGGTCGCCGAAATCTCCAACACCATACGACTCTTTAGTACGCAATGAGAACACAGGAATCACTACGCCTGCAGCACGCCACATCTGTTCTTTAACCCTCAGACTTTCGCCATAAGCCACAAGCACCGTCCCATCAGGCACCATCGTCTGGTCGGCAGGCAGTAATCCATCTGTAGTTCGGTTATCGCCCTCTTCCCAAGCCACAAAAGCATGTGTATCGTCATCAACAATCACATACTTATATTCTAAAGGAAGCAGTACGGCATCTACATTCACAGACAACAACCATTCGAAGCGCCCTATGGGCTCCATTCTAAGATAACGGGCCACATTCCAACTGCCCAGTGCAGGATGCGAGCCTACGATAGCCACCGACTGTCCTTTCTGCAACTGCGGAGCAGAGACTCTGAACAGTATCGTCTTACGATAAAGTGGCACACGCAGCGGTTCCACTTTATCATTATCTTCCAGCCCCATTGTAGTGAGATAAGCCTTACTATACAGATGATACTGAAGAGGAACATCGCGCCACCTGTCGGCCATCACATAGTCCTTCGAAGAGTCAAAATAGTATATTCGCGGTATAGCATCCCATTCCTTACGTAGCACGTTTCCATCATTATCCTCCACCTGATAAAAATACATGAATGATGATATTGGATGTTTACGTGATTCCAGGACTGTTGTCTCCAGCGACCACTCCATGCCATCGGCAGTAACCATCATCAGCCGTTCAGTTTTTTCGGTCTGATCGTTACTCCTATAAGTAATCACCACATAGAGGTTTTGTCCCCATTGAGTGCCATATTGTATAGAAAACTTGAGTTTCATAAGCTATATTTTAGGGCAAAGATACAAAAAAATGAGAAATTAGCGATAAGAGTGGAGAGATTTTTGTAACTTTGCAGCGTTTTTTCAAGATTATGAAGATGAATTGGTTTAAAAAGTCAAAGTATCTGGTTCCTATTGCAATATGTGTATTAGGAATCTTATGCATCGCATATTACTATTTTGTGGGGAGTTTTTCAAAACTCGACACTACAGAGTACGTATATATCGACGACAATGACAATCTGGATTCAGTATGCGTAAAATTGGAGCCCATTGCATCATACCACGGTCTCGTGGCATTCAAAATGCTATCACGACATGGAGGTTATTCCGACAATATCCGTAGCGGCCGATATGCCATTACTCCCGACCAGAGTACTATCCGCGTTTTCCGCAACCTGAAGAACGGACATCAGGAACCCGTAAGACTCACTATTCCCGAGAGTCGCACTATGGACCGCCTTGCCGGTTATCTTTCCAAGAAGCTGATGATGGATAGTGTTGCTGTTTCTATTCTTTTTAGCGACTCATCGTTCTGCGCTCAACAGGGATACGACACGGCAACAATCGCCTGCTTGTTTGTACCTAATACTTACGAGGTATATTGGAATATCTCTATCGAGAACCTGATGAAGCGCATGAAGAAAGAGAACGAAAATTTCTGGAATGCTCAGCGCACCATCAAAGCCGATGCCCTCGGCTTAAGCAAGGAAGAGGTCTGCACTATAGCAAGCATCATCGATGAAGAGACAGCCAACAATGCTGAGAAGCCGATGATTGCAGGTATGTATATTAACAGACTTAATGCTGGAATGCCGCTCCAGGCCGATCCAACCATCAAGTTCGCGCTTAAGGATTTTGCATTGAAACGCATATACCACAACATGCTGCAGTTCGACAGTCCCTATAACACCTATAAGAATACAGGATTACCACCGGGACCAATCAAGATTGCATCTGTGGCAGGTATCGACGCCGTACTTAACCGTACAGCCCACGATTATCTGTACATGTGTGCCAAAGAGGATTTCTCGGGCACTCACAACTTTGCCAAGACCTATCAGGAGCACCTGAAGAATGCAGCAAAGTATTCAAAAGCATTAAACGAAAAAGGAATAAAATAACACAAGATATGGAAGAGATTATTAAGAACGAGACAGAAGAGAAAAAATCAGTTAGCTTCATTGAGCAGAAAGTGATCAATGATCTGGCAGAAGGTAAGAACGGAGGCAGAATGCAGACCCGTTTCCCACCAGAGCCAAACGGCTATCTGCACATCGGTCATGCAAAAGCTATTGCTATCGACTTTGGACTTGCTAAGAAATATGGCGGTCAGTGCAACCTGCGCTTTGACGACACAAACCCAATAAAGGAGGATACCGAATATATCGAGAGTATCGAGAACGATATCAAGTGGCTTGGTTTTAAGTGGGCAAACGTTTACTATGCCAGCGACTATTTCCAGGAGCTCTGGGACTTTGCTGTATGGCTCATCCAGCAGGGGCGTGCCTATGTTGATGAGCAGAGTGCAGAGGTAATCGCCCAGCAGAAGGGTACAACCACAAGCCCTGGTACAAACAGTCCTTTCCGTGATCGTCCCGTTGAGGAGAACCTCAAACTCTTTGAGTTCATGAACAGCGGAAAGTGCGAACCAGGAACACTCGTTCTGCGTGCCAAGATCGACATGGCTCACCCCAATATGCTGTTCCGCGATCCACTTATCTACCGCGTACTCAACATTCCCCATATCCGTACTGGCAATAAGTGGAATGCCTACCCAATGTACGATTTCACCCATGGCCAGAGCGACTATCTTGAGGGCGTTACCCATTCATGGTGTACCCTTGAGTTTGTTGAGCATCGCCCCCTTTACGATCTGTTCGTAACATGGATGAAGGAGTGGAAGGGTGAGACCGATAATATCGAGGACAACCGTCCACGCCAGACAGAGTTCAACAAGCTGAACCTCAACTATACCCTGATGTCAAAGCGCAATCTGCTTGCTTTGGTACAGAATGGTTTGGTAAGCGGATGGGACGATCCCCGCATGCCAACTATCTGCGGATTCCGCCGTCGTGGTTACAGCCCTGAGAGTATCATCAAGTTCATCGATAAGATCGGCTATACCAAGATTGACGCCCTTAACGATATGGCCCTTCTCGAGAGTGCCGTTCGTGACGATCTTAACGCTCGTGCCATCCGTGTCAGCGCAGTTCTCGATCCTGTAAAGGTTGTTATCACCAACTACCCAGAGGATCAGGTTGAGCAGCTCACAGCTGTAAATAATCCAGAGAACGAGGCCGACGGCACACACACCGTTGAGTTCACCCGCGAACTTTGGATTGAGCGCGACGACTTCATGAAGGAGGCTGAGAAGAAGTTCATGCGCCTGGCTCCAGGCAAGGAGGTTCGTCTTAAGAACGCTTACATTATCAAATGTAACGAGGATCACCCCTGCGACGAGGATGAGAATGGCAATGTAACCACCATCTACTGCACCTACGACCCAGAGTCACGTAGCGGTCTGCCCGGTTCAAACCGTAAGATTAAGGGCAAGACACTCCACTGGGTAAGTTGCAAGCATGCCGTCGAGGCCGAGGTTCGTCTCTACGATCGTCTTTGGAAGGTTGAGAATCCTCGTGACGATATGGCAGCTATCCGCGAAGAGAAGAATTGCGATGCAGTCACTGCAATGAAGGAGATTATCAATCCTGATTCTCTGCATATCATCAAGAATTGCTACATCGAGCCATTCGCAGCCGATATGAAGCCACTCACCTATCTGCAGTTCCAGCGTATCGGATATTTCACCCCCGACACCGACTCAACTGCCGAGAAGCCTATCTTCAATAAGACAGTAGGACTTAAGGATACTTGGAAGAAGTGACCGAAGGAGATAAAGAGTATTTTGACAACGAGGAATTTAAGGAAATCCTCAAACAATACGAAGAGTCAGTCAAGTCGGGCGGCCGCATATTCATGGATGCCGACGACTTGGCTGACATAGCTGCTTATTACCACTTCAACAATCGCGAAGAAGAAGCCGAGGAGGCTATATCCCTGGCAATGGAATACAACCCCGAAGCATTAGGTCCGATGCTATACAAAGCCAAGGAGGCATTGGAAGCCAAAGACTTTGACACCGTAGAGAAATACGCCACAAAAATCGAGGCGCTTGACAGTCTCGAGGCAGTATACCTGCATGCCGAGGTTCTCATCCATAAGAACGATGTAGACAAAGCAGATTCTGTACTTTTAGAATACTTCAAGAACGAAGTTCCTGCCGAAGAAACTGCTGATTACATTAAAGACGTAGTAGAGCTTTACTTAGAGTACAGTCAGTTCATCAAGGCTTTCGAATGGATTGCCCGCATCACCGGTTCTCAATCCGACGGTTTCAAGGAGCTCATGGCCCGCACATTGTTTGGGTTAGGCAAATATAAAGATAGCGAGAAACTATTCAATGAGCTTCTCGATAAGAATCCCTACTCTACCAATTACTGGAATGCCCTAGCTGGCATTCAGTATATGAAAGAAGATTACAATGCCGCACTAACAAGCAGCGAATATGCCATTGCCATCGACCCTAACGATGCCGACGGACTGTTGTCGAAAGCCAACACCCTATATACCATGGGTAACTACGAAGAGGCTTTTGAATATTTCAAGAAATACTCCGAAAAGATGCCCGATGATGAATTCGGCCATCTCCATCAAGCCTTATGTCTCATCAACAAGGGCAAGTTCGAAGAGAGCATTCCACTCTTGGAGAAAGCCATCAGCGTAGCTCCAATAGACTCTGTATATCTGCCAGAGATCTACCAGGAAATGGCATTCGTTTACAACAAGACAGGCAACCTCGAGAAAGCTCTGTGGTGTATTGACATGACCTACAAACTGAAATGCGACCATGTTCACATGCAGGTAATGAGAGGACATGTCCTTCTAACAAACAAGAAAGACAAAGAAGCAAGAAAAGAATTTAACAAAGCATTGGAGCTTTCGAATAATGATCTTAAGATTCAACTTAGGATTATTATCTCTTATCACGATAATTTGCATTTAAATTATGCACACCAGTTATACTTGGATTTTTTCAAGAAAGTCGACGACGAATGGAACGAAGGTTATTCCTACATGGCCTTATGTTGTAACGATTTGAAGAAAGACGACGAGTTCCTGTACTATCTGAAGAAAGCCTGTGAGTGCAACCCCGAAGAAGCGAAAGCCGTATTAGGCGAATTCTTCCCAGAGGACATGGCACCTAAGGACTATTATGATTACGCATTAAAACATTTGAACGATTAATAAGTATGAATTTTATTACCAATATCCTCAATTACCTCGGTTGGTATCCAACCATCTTCTTTCTGATGTTATTAGAGAGCACAGTTGTTCCTGTACCATCTGAGTTTGTAGTTACTCCCGCAGCCTATCACGCAGCAAGCGGTTCACTTAACGTATTCTTAGTAGTACTCTTCGCCACACTCGGAGCCGACGTAGGCGCAAGTATCAATTATTTTGTTGCTTTGTATGTTGGCCGTCCCGTAATCTACAAGTTTGCCAACAGCAAGTGGGGCAAGATGTGCCTACTCAATCAGGAGAAGGTTGAGAAAAGTGAAAAATACTTTGACGACCACGGCATAGCAGCAACACTTACCGGCCGTTTCGTTCCAGTAATCCGCCACCTTATCTCTATCCCTGCAGGTCTGGCCCGTATGCATTACGGCAAGTTCATTCTCTTCACCACTATCGGTGCTGGCGGATGGCATAGTGTTTTGGCTCTTCTGGGCTGGTATCTCCATGCCATTGTTCCCGAAAATCAGTTGAACGATAAGATTAGCGAATATGCCGAGTATATCAAATTTGTCATATTGGGACTTGTTGTTCTGGCTGTAATCTATTTCGTCATCAAGCGAAAACTTAACAATAAACAAGAAAAGTCAGCGTAAAAAGCAATTTTTTGCTTAATATTTGTTTGTTTTCCATATTTTTTCGTATTTTTGCGCATTATTATCATCAGCAAACAACGATTATGGCAAGAACAAACAACCATTTAGTTATCATGGCAGGCGGCGTAGGAAGCCGTTTCTGGCCAATGAGTACTACCGAGAACCCCAAGCAGTTCATCGACGTTCTCGGCGTTGGAAAAACATTACTTCAGTTAACGGTAGAAAGATTTGGCAATCTGGTTAAGCCCGAGAACATCTGGGTTGTTACTAACCAGAAATATCAGGAGATCGTAAAAAAGCAGTTGCCTGATATGCCAGCAGGAAACATCCTCTGCGAGCCATGCCGCAGAAACACAGCACCTTGTATTGCATATGTTAGTTGGCGCATCAAGTCAAAAGACCCCAAGGCCAATATCATTGTAACTCCAAGCGACCACATCGTTACTGACAAGACTGAGTTCCAGCGAGTTATCAAGGAGTGTATGCAGTTCACGGGCGAGACCGATGCTATTGTAACCCTTGGAATGAAACCTAACCGCCCTGAGACTGGCTATGGCTACATCCAGGCCGACTTAAGCACAAGTTCGCTGCGCAACAAGGAGATCTTCAGAGTCGACTCTTTCCGCGAGAAGCCTAACCTCGAAACTGCACAGGGTTATATCAAGAAGAACAATTACTTTTGGAATGCGGGCATTTTCATCTGGAATGTCAACACCATCGTAAACGCATTCCGCATCTACCAGCCATCAATGGCAAAAATCTTCGAGTCAATGCTCCCAATATATGGTACCGACAAAGAGCAGGAAGAAATCAATCGCCTGTTCCCTGAGTGCGAGAACATCTCTGTCGACTATGCCATCATGGAGAAGGCCGAGGAGATTTTCGTTTGTCCTTCCGACTTCGGCTGGAGCGACCTTGGCACATGGGGCTCACTCCATGAGCAGAGCAAGAAGGACCTTTATGGCAATGTAAGTATTGGCCAGGACATCAGTCTTATTGAGAGTCACAACTGCATAGTACATACTGTTCAGGAAAAGAAAGTTGTCATTCAGGGACTCGATGGATATATCATCGCCGAAAACGATGACACACTGCTCATCTGTAAACTGTCTGAGGAACAGCGAATCAAACAATTCTCTGGAAATAATTAATTTAAATATGGATAAAAAGGTTGCCCTTATCACTGGTATAACAGGTCAGGACGGATCGTATCTGGCTGAGTTTTTGATCGAAAAAGGTTATGAAGTTCACGGACTGATGCGCCGTTCTTCTTCATTCAATACAGGAAGAATCGAGCATCTCTATCTCGATGAGTGGGTTCGCGACATGAAGAAGTCTCGTCTTGTAAATCTCCATTGGGCCGACATGACCGACTCATCATCACTCATTCGCGTCATTTCAAGCATCCGCCCCACTGAGATCTACAACCTCGCTGCTCAGAGCCACGTAAAGGTTTCTTTCGATGTACCGGAATACACAGCCGATACCGACGCCAACGGAGTTCTTCGCCTGCTCGAAGCCGTCCGCATCGCAGGCTTGGCTGATACTTGCCGTATCTATCAGGCATCTACATCTGAGCTTTACGGTAAAGTACAGGAGGTTCCACAGTCTGAGACAACCCCATTCTACCCCCGTTCTCCATATGCAGTAGCCAAGCTTTATGGTTTCTGGATTATGAAGAACTATCGCGAGTCATATAATATGTTCTGCTGCAACGGTATCCTCTTCAATCACGAGAGTGAGCGCCGAGGCGAGACCTTCGTTACCCGTAAGATCACCCTTGCTGCAGCACGTATCGCTCAGGGATATCAGGACAAGCTTTATCTTGGCAACCTCAACTCACTGCGCGACTGGGGATATGCCAAGGATTATATCGAGTGCATGTGGCTCATCCTTCAGCAGCCCGAGCCAGATGATTTCGTAATTGCAACTGGCGAATATCATACAGTCCGCGAGTTTGCCACCCTCGCCTTTAAGGAGGCAGGCATCGAGCTCGAATGGCGCGGTGATGGTATTGATGAGAAAGGTTACGACAAGAAGACTGGCAAGGCTCTTGTTGAGGTTGATCCTAAGTACTTCCGTCCAGCCGAGGTTGACCAGCTGCTTGGTAATCCAGCCAAGGCAAAAGCCAAGTTGGGTTGGAATCCACAGAAGACCTCATTCGAGGACCTTGTAAAGATTATGGTTCAGCACGACATGAAGTTTGTTAAGAAACTCTTCCTTAAAGCTCACATGGACGATGCTCAGTAAAGAAAGTAAGATATATGTAGCGGGACACCACGGACTTGTGGGTTCCGCTATTTGGAATAACCTCCTTCAGCGAGGATACAAAAATCTGGTAGGTCGCAGTCACAAGGAACTCGACCTCACCGACCAAGTTGCCGTAAAGAAGTTCTTCGACGAGGAGCATCCCGATGCAGTTGTTCTTGCTGCAGCATTTGTTGGCGGCATCATGGCCAACTCACTCTATCGTGCTGACTTCATCATGATGAACATGAAGATTCAGTGCAATGTTATTAGTGAGGCCTATGCTCATGGAGTTAAGAAGCTGCTCTTCCTTGGTTCTACCTGCATCTATCCAAAGAATGCACCTCAGCCAATGAAGGAAGATTGCCTTCTCACCTCCCCCTTAGAGTACACTAATGAGGAATATGCTATCGCAAAGATTGCAGGACTCAAGATGTGCGAGAGCTATAATCTGCAATATGGCACAAACTACATTGCAGTAATGCCAACAAACCTTTATGGCCCTAACGACAACTTCCATTTGGAGAACAGCCACGTCATGCCTGCCATGATGCGAAAGGTTTATCTGGCCAAGCTCATCCACGATGGAGCCTGGGATAAGATTGCCATCGACCTTAACAAGCGTCCTGTAGAAGGCGTTACTGGCAACGCCAGCCAGAAAGAGATTCTGGATGTGCTTGCCAAGTATGGCATAGAGAACAATAAGGTCACCCTCTGGGGCACCGGCACTCCCCTCCGCGAGTTCCTTTGGTCCGAAGATATGGCCGATGCTTCAGTACATGTTCTGCTGAACGTGAACTTCAGCGACATTATCGGCATCGAGAAATACTCATCAGTACACTACGGTGCAAGCACCGATGGTGCTGTCGACCGTAACCACTCTGCAGGTCGTGGCGGTGCAATCCCCAAGTTGGGAGAAATCCGCAACTGTCATATCAATGTTGGTACAGGCAAGGAACTCACTATCCGCGAATTATCAGAACTTGTTGTTAAGGCAGTTGGTTTCGAAGGCGAGGTAGAGTTCGACACATCAAAACCCGACGGAACAATGCGGAAGCTCATTGATGTTTCTAAACTCCACTCTCTCGGTTGGACTCACAAAGTCGAAATCGAGGATGGTGTTAAAAAACTATTTGAATGGTATAAAAGCACATTATAAAAAAGAAACCCGCCGTTGTGGCGGGTTTTCTTTTTATTTAAAGATTCTTTTTCAAAGTCTCTTTCCAAGCGGCGTAAGCAGCCTGATATTCAGCTCTGTGAGCTGCATCTGGCTCAATAACCTCCAGCTTATCAAGCGAAGCAAATGCTTCAGCTGCATTAGCATAGATACCGGCACCCAGACCAGCACCCTTAGCAGCACCTACTGAACCATCTGTATCATAAAGTTCGATAGTTGCGCCACTAACACCTGCCAGAGTATTACGGAACAGAGGACTCAAGAACATATTTGCCTTACCAGCATGAATTTTCTTGATGTCCATACCCATCTGCTGCATAATCTCCATGCCATAGCAGAATGAGAACACTATACCCTCCTGAGCAGCACGAACCAGGTGAGCCTTGTTGTGCTTATTGAAGTTCAGACCGTTGATTGAGCAACCGATTTCCTTATTCTCCAATACACGCTCAGCACCGTTTCCGAATGGAATAACAGTTACGCCCTCACTACCGATGGGCACACTTTCTGCGAGATCATTCATCTCTGCATAGCCAATCTCTGGAGTAATATTACGATGTGTCCAAGCATTCAGGATACCAGTACCATTGATACACAGCAGAACACCCAGACGAGTCTGGTCTGCGGCATGGTTAACATGAGCAAAAGTATTTACACGGCTCTGTGGATCATAGTTCACGTCACCCAGCACACCATATACTACGCCAGATGTACCTGCAGTAGCAGCAATCTCGCCTGGATTCAATACATTCAGCGAAAGTGCGTTGTTTGGCTGGTCACCACCACGATAAGTAATAGGAGTACCTGCCTTCAGTCCCATCTCAGCAGCAGCCTCGGCACTAACCACGCTCTGCTCAGCAAATGTTGGAACGATATCAGCAATCAGCGAGCCGTCAAATCCATAATAATCCATCAGGAAATCAGCCACCTTGTTGTTCTTAAAGTCCCAGAACATACCCTCTGACAGGCCGCTGACAGTTGTGTTAGCAATACCGCTCAGTCGCATGGCGATATAATCACCAGGCAGCATAACCTTATATATCTTGCTGTAAACCTCTGGCTCGTTCTCCTTTACCCATGCCAGTTTAGCAGCAGTAAAGTTACCAGGAGAGTTCAGCAGATGACTCAGACACTTGTCAGCACCCAGATCCTTGAAAGCCTTCTCACCATAAGGAACAGCACGAGAGTCGCACCAGATAATTGCAGGACGAAGTGCCTTCAGATTCTTATCAACACATACCAGGCCGTGCATCTGGTATGAAATACCAATAGCCTTAATTTCCTCAGCTGTAGCACCAGCCTCTTTCATAATCTTCTGCAGACTCAACTTGGCGTTGTCCCACCACATCTGAGGATCCTGCTCAGCCCAACCGGCCTTTACAGCCATGATAGGAGCCTCCTTTTCAGGATAGAAAGCAGTTGCTACACACTTGCCGTTATCGGCGTTAACCAATGATGCCTTCACTGACGAGCTACCGACATCGAAACCTAATAGATACCTATTTGCCATAACAATTTATTAATAAATCTTTAATTATAATACGTTTCTGCTGCAAATTTCCCTAAATTTTTCCAATAAATCGACTTTTTTCCATAAAAAAGTGATTTTTTTACGCATTTTTGAGTTGAATTAAAATAAATTGTTTACCTTTGCACAATAGAATAACGTAATTACCAGTATTAATTATATTCATATATGAAGAAAAAAATACTAATACTTGACGACAAAGAGACCATTGCAAAGGTTCTCTCAATCTATCTGATGAGCGACTATGATGTACAGTGGCTGCCTGATGGTTTGCAGGGCGTAAAATGGCTTCAGGCAGGTAACACCCCCGACCTCATCATATCTGATATTCGTATGCCAGGAATGCGTGGCGATGACTTTTTGGAATGGATTAAGCAGAACGAGTTGTTCAAGCAGATTCCAGTCATCATGCTTTCCAGCGAAGACTCCACCAGTGAGCGCATCCGCCTGCTGGAGATTGGCGCAGAGGACTATATCGTTAAGCCTTTCAACCCAATGGAGTTAAAGATACGAGTAAAGAAGATTATTCCCTAAATAGAATAATATGATAGGTGTTGTATATCTTGGCAGCAATCCTAAAACCGAGGAGCGATTAAAATACATCCCCGGAAGGTTGGTGCAGTACACAAGGAATTACAAAGATGCGGCTTCTGCGTGTTCTACGCATGTCCGCAACGAGCATTTCATTGTGTTTTTTGAACAAGGCGAACAAAGCGAAGACATTAACGCTATCACCTATTTAAAGAAAAAAAACAAGCACGTATATATCATACTGCTAACCAACGAGTTGACTCCAGAGGACCGGGTTCAATACCAGAAGAGCGGCATTAACGATACTCTTGATTCAAAAGCCTCTATTACCGAGTTCAACAAGAAGATTCAGTTCATTTCCGATCGCGAGAACATGCTGTTCGACGACCAACAGCCTAAGTATCGAATGCTGCGTTTCAAGATCCCCGTATGGAAGCGAGTATTTGATGTATTCTTCGCTATTTTCGCGATTATTATCACTTCTCCAATATTCATCCTCACAGCCATTGCCATCCGTTTGGAGAGCAAAGGTCCTGTTATCTTCAAGTCAAAGCGAGTTGGTGCCAATTACACCATTTTCAATTTCTTGAAGTTCCGCTCTATGTATCAGGATGCCGAGGAGCGCCTAAAAGAGGTAGCAAAGGAAGCAGGCAATCAATATGCCGAAATGAACAAGAAGCAGGAAAAGCCTGCCATGGGTATGGCCGGACTTGGCATGGAGGCTGATATGATGATGAGTATCGGAGATGATACCGACATGATGATTTCCGACGACGAGGTAATGCTTGTAGGCGATGATTTCGTAATTTCTGAAACTGATTACAGCAAGGAGAAACAAGAAGAAATCGACAATGCATTCGTTAAGATTGAAAACGATCCTCGTGTCACTAAGGTTGGCAGATTCATCCGTAAGTTCAGCATCGACGAGCTTCCTCAGCTCTTCAACATCCTCAAGGGTGATATGTCCGTTGTGGGTAACCGTCCTCTCCCTCTCTACGAGGCAGAGAAACTCACCATCGACACCAGCATCGACCGCTTTATGGCTCCTGCAGGTCTCACCGGCCTCTGGCAGGTAGAGGAGCGTGGCAAGGGCGGCATGATGTCTGCAGATGAGCGCAAGCAACTCGACATAAAGTACGGCCAGACATACAATTTCTGGTTGGATATGAAAATTCTGTTCCGTACTTTCTTTGCCTTCGTCCAGAAGGAGAATGTATAACTAAATCCCTAAAGTAATGAACATATTCAGACGACTGATATTCATTTTTGCCATTGCCTCGACTAGCACCACTGCCCTCGCCCAATTCAACGAGAGCGGTATCAGTGCAGGTTTCTTTGACTCCAGCAATGAAAAAGACATCAACTTTTCTGAATTCCACCTACCACCATTGGCAGTATTGTTTGAAAATGCCAAAACCAATCCTCAGATACTGACCTTAGAGAAAGCCCGCCAATTAGCAGAGGCAGAAGTAGCTAAACAAAAACGCCATATTTTCTCTTATATAACGGGCCATGCCAGCTACAGCTATGGTATGACAGACATGTGGGGTAACAACTCCTCTGGCTATAACAATATGATTTATCAATACCAAGGATCTCAACAAGCTTATTGGAATGTTGGTATTAATTTAGCTATTCCCGTGGAAGACATTCTTGATCTGACAGCAGCTGTAAAACGAAAAAGAATGGAAGCAGAAAAAGCAAGTATTGATAAAGATATTGCTTACGATCAGCTTAAGCAACAAATAGGCGCCCTATTTGTAAAAATCACTAACAGCTTAGTTACACTTAAGACTCTTGGAGAATCAGCAGCAGCATACCAAGGTGCAGGTGCACTAAACAAGGAAGATTTTGAAAATGGCAATTTGGAAATTCAGGCATATGCAGAAACCAAAAGATTTGAGAGTGGACAGGTATCAGGTTATCAAAATCTTCAAACAGAGATTATTACCGATATCATCACACTCGAAATTCTTACACATACGCCAATTATCACTAATGCAACAACAGAAATAACGCTAGATAATAGCATAAATAAATCTGCTAAAGAACTAGCAAAAGAAAGTAAAGCTACTGAAAAACGAATAAAGAGATTGGAAAAAGAAGACAAAAAGAAAGAGATACAATTAGAAAAGAAACTTCAGAAAGCCGAAGCCCAAGCAGCTAAAGCAGATTTTAAAGCAGCTAAAGCAAAAGAAAAAGCAGAAAAGGCTGCAGCTAAAGCTACTAAAAAGTTTAAGTAAATTAAAGAGTTGCGACTATGGATCTATTTAGATATATTGTCAGATTTCTATACAAAATCAGATGGCACCTCATCATCCTACCTATGATTGCTTTGGTAGTGGCATGGTTTTCAACCCGTGATTTGGAACGTATCTATGACACCAATACCACAATTTATACAGGTATGATCACAGGATACAACCTTGAAGGAGGTACGGGAGCAGCAGGTGGACAATCTCAGACCAATATTACAAACTTAATATTATTGATTACCACTGACGCAACTGTTCATGAGGTTTCATTGCGTTTGTTTGCTCGATGCATGATGTATGGTAATCCTAACAAAGACAACAATTATATATCAGCAGAGCATTACCGACAATTATATAATAGTGTTCCAACAGAGGTAAAGGCACTTATTAATCATAATAGCGAAAATGCCACATATGCCAACCTTAAGGCATATGAAAGACCGTCTGCAGACAACTATGTCTTTGGTATAACGAACTACCATCCATATTTTGGTATTAATAGTATTACAAGTCGCTTAAAAGTTGCACAACTATCTAAAAGTGATATTATTGATATCGGTTATTCGTGCAATGATGCAGGTGTTGCATACAACACATTAGATATTCTTAATGAAGTTTTTGCTCGCCAATATGCATTACTACGCTATGGAGAGACTAACAATGTTATCAAATTTTTTGAACGAGAAGTTGCTCGTTTATATCGTATTCTAACAAATGCAGAAGATGATCTTATTAGATATAACATCGAAAAACGTATAATCAATTATGGTGAGCAAACAAAACAGTTATCTTCATTAGATGCTAGCCAGAAAGTATCGGACAACGATTTGATTATTGACAAAACAACAACACGCGCTTTGATGAACTACCTAGAGCGCCAACTTGGTGATAGAGCGAAAATCATCAAAGCCAACAGAGACTTTACAGAACAGGTAACAGATATTTCTAGAATTCAATCTCGTATTTCAAATCTTAAATTGATGAATAGCGAAGGAAGTGGTAATGAGGTTGAATCTCAACTTGAACTTGCAAAGGCAGAAAAGATGCTTCAGAATGCGACTAGTAATGTAAGAAACTTAGTTAAAGATATCGAAGCAGGAAACTATAATACAGAGTCAGGAGTTAAAGCTAGTGATATGGTAGGCAAGTGGCTTGATCAGGTACTTTTGTTGGAAAAAGCCAAAGCCCAAGAGACGGCTCAAGACATAATGCGAGAAAAATTGGACAATGAAATTCTCTATTATGCTCCAATTGGGGCAACGATAGCGCGTAAAGACCGTCATATAGCCTTTATTGAAGGTAACTATATGGAAATGTTAAAAGCGCTGAATTCTGCTCGTCTACGCCAAAAGAACTTACAGATGTCAACAGCGACACTGCGTGTATTAAATCCACCAATGTTCCCGATGAATGCTCAACCTACTAACCGCACAATGGTATTGTTAGGCGCCTTCATGCTGACATTTATGTTTACAGCCATGTATTTCTTTATTATTGAACTGCTCGATCGTACACTTCGCGACCGTATGCGTTCTGAGCGTATCACTCAACTTCCCGTAATAGGCTGTTTCCCAAAGGAAAGCAACTTACGCTATCGTCGCTTCAACAAAACCATTGCCGATATGGCATTACGCCAACTCAGCAAAGCACTTCTTCCCCATTTCGAGGAAGGTAAACAAAACGTGCTTAACCTTCTGTCTACAGATGCTGCCAATGGTAAGAGCTATATAGCCCAAGAATTAGAGAACTATTGGATATCAATAGGTCTTCAGGTTCGTCGTATCACATACGATGAGGATTATCTGGCCGAAGATAGTCGTTTCATTATGGCAAAAGACATTAAGGACATTTGCCCAGATTTGCTTCCTAACGAAATTGCAATTGTTGAATATCCAAATCTTGACGACAATTCTATTCCATCAGCATTGCTTAATATGGGTACAATAAATCTAATGGTTACTCGTGCTAATCGTACTTGGAAAGATGTAGATCAAAAAGCATTAAAGGAACTTAATGACCGATTGGAAAATAAGAATTCCCTCTTTATGTACCTGACAGAATGTCAAAGATATGCTGTTGAAGAATTTGTAGGACAGTTGCCACCATACACGGCGTTCAACAATTTTATATACCGAATGTCTCAGATGGGCCTTACAGCAGTAGAGAATAGTCACGCAAAATAATGGTTAACAAAGTTTATTCTAACAGAATATCCGAATATGCCCATGAAAATGGAGGAAGAGTATTATTACTCTTTCTCTTGTTTTGTTTAGCGATCTACGAGTTCTTGACAGCTGGTTTGACTGCATTAGCCATCGTATGTATGCTACCACTTGTTGTGTTATTTTCCTACTTTACTTTCAAATGGAGAACAACTGCATTTTGGACGCTCATTATTGTCAACTATTTCGTACAAATGAAGGGTGTGTTCTTTCTCCCTATCCCAATTTCCCTCCCTAACGAATTGTTACAACTATTACTCCTTGCATTGGCTATCATAGATGCTAGAGAATCATCATATTTTGGCAGAACCTTGAATCCAATGCTATTTGCTTTAGTTTTTTGGAGTTTATTTTGCATCATCGAAGTTTTTAACGACACATGCGGTTTAGGCATTAACGTATCAGCTTGGTACACAGGTGCCCGTTTGTTAGCATTTCAGCTATTATACATTTTTTTAGTATTCTGCATTTATATATCTTCACCCGAGATACTTATGCGATACTTAAAGCTATGGGCTTTCCTATCACTATTTTCAGCCATATGGACATGGAAACAACAACATATTGGGTTAAGCGCTGCCGAGAATAGCTTTCTTTATGGTATGGGAAGATCAACACATATCATCCAAGGTGGCACTCTTATCCGCTACTTCTCTACATTCAGTGATGCTGCAAACTATGGATGCAATGCAGCTGCAGCTGCCGTTGCATTTATTATATTCGGCATAACTTCGAAGATTAAGAAATATAGATGGATGTTTCTGATTATCGCATTCTTTGTCGTATTCAACATGTTTGCCTCTGGAACCAGAACTGCATTATTCTGTATGTTTGGTGCTTTTGCAGTCTATCTAATATTATCAAAATCAATGAAAATTGCTATACCAGCAGCCATCTTTGGATTATTAGTTTATATATTCCTTGCATTTACCAACATTGCAAACGGAAATCAACAAGTCCGAAGAATGCGTTCTGCTTTCAGTAAAAACGATGCATCCTCTAGGACCAGAGATATCAATCAAGAAACCATGAAAAAATATATGAGAGATGCCCCATGGGGCATTGGTATAGGCATGATGTCAACTAATGTTCCAGCAAATAACAAGTATCGTAGAATAGCATCAATACCAACTGACTCTGAATATGTATTTATCTGGTTACGAACTGGAAAAGTTGGAATAACCGTTTTTTTATTCACAACCTTTTTAATGTTTATTTGCGCTTGCGACATTGTTATGTTCAAGTTAAAGTCCCGTTCCTTAATAGGAATTGGAGGTGGACTCTGCTGCGCTTTCGTGGCCATACAATTAGGTGGTTATGCCAACCAGGTATTGATGCAGTTCCCTAACTGTCTAACTTTTTATGGCGGTCTATCTATTGTCTATATTCTCCCCTATCTGGAGCCAGATTGGATAGAATATGAAAAGAAGCAGTTAGCTATACAAGAAGAAAAGAAAAGATTAAAATTAGAGAAGAAACTTGCAAAACGAGTATAAATTATCTATCATCACGATCAATTACAATGGGTTAAATGATACCTGTGAGCTAATTGAATCAATCCCCTTCAAAAACAACATGGAGGTGATAGTGGTTGATAATGCCTCTACTCAAGACGAAGCAAGCATCATTTCTGAACGTTATCCCCAAGTAAAAGTCATTCGCAGCGATAAAAATCTTGGTTTTGCAGGAGGAAACAATTTAGGTATAAAAGAAGCTAAAGGAGATTACATTCTTCTTATAAACAACGATACCTATTTCAAAAATTTCAATACTGATTCACTCATTGAAAGGTTAGAATCATCAGATAAAATAGGAATTGTATGCCCAAAACTTCGTTTCGCATGGGGGAATAACCCTATTCAATTTGCAGGCTACACTCCCCTATCGAATATAACACTCAGAAACAGAGCCATTGGCTTTGGAGAGGATGACAATGGCCAATACGATACTGCCCACCCCACTCCTTACGCCCACGGCGCAGCCATGCTGATTAAGCGTGAAGCTATAGATAAAGTTGGACTAATGCCCGAGTGTTTCTTCCTGTATTACGAAGAGATTGACTGGTCTATGATGTTCACTCATGCAGGATATGAAATCTGGTATGATCCAAACTGCACAGTCTACCATAAAGAAAGCCAAACAACTGGTCAAAACAGCCCCCTCCGCACCTACTACATCACTCGGAATAGGCTCCTCTTAGTAAAACGCAATTACAAAGGTATCAACAAATACCTATCATATATATACTTGATTGGCATTGTTGCCACACGTGACATAATAAAAAATTCCCTCCAAGGCCGATTTGACTTAGTCAAAGCAGTCTGCAAGGGAGCTCTTAATTCAAAATTTTAAATTCTCAATTCGTAAAAATGGATTTCTGGATATTACTAGTTATATTTGATTGGTTATTATTCATCCTGGTTGGAGGTACTGTTCTCTACCTAGGCATCTTTTCCATTGCATCACTATTCACCAGAGATACAATTCAAAACAATGCAAAAAATCAAAATCGTTTTGCAATAATCATTCCATCTCATAAACAAGATAATGTCATAGAGCAAGCAGTCGTGTCAATACTAAGCCAAGATTACCCTCAGCGATTGTTTGACGTTGTTGTTGTATCCGATCATCAGTCAGAAATTACCAACATGCGTTTAGCTCAGTATCCCATAACATTGCTTACACCTGATTTCGCAGAAAGTACTAAAGCGAAATCACTTCAATATGCAATATTAAAATTACCTGAGTTTAAAATTTATGACATTGCCTTGGTTTTAGATGCAGACAACATTGTTGAGCAAAACTTCCTCACAAAAGTAAACGATGCTTTTGAAACAGCAGCTACCAAAGCTATTCAAATGCATCGTATATCCAGGAATAGAGATACAGCAGCTGCTCGTATGGGGTCTATATTTGAAGAAATCAATAATTCCATTTTCCGAAAGGGTCATATAAATCTTGGTATTTCAGCTGCATTAGCAGGCTCTGGTACTGCATATGATTTCTCATGGTTCAAAACAAATGTAATGAAAGCAAAAACAGCAGGTGAGGATAAAGAACTTGAAGCACTATTACTTAAACAAGGTTACTTCATCGACTATTTTGACAATATATTACTCTATGGTGAAAAGAAGAGAACTACCAGCACTATGAACGAGCAACATAGCCGTTGGACATTACAACAAATTCAGAATTTGATTAAAAACATTAAATACCTGCCGGGGGCAATTATTAGGAAGCAGTATGATTGGGCAGACAAACTGATTCAATGGATGCTACTACCACGTACCAGCATGGTAGGAATCTTAATGGTAATGAGTATAGTTCTCCCATTCATTTATATGACTATGGCCATTAAATGGTGGATACTTAGTTCATTAGCCCTATTCTCATTTGCTTTAGCAACCCCAGATTACCTCGTAGATGAAATGTGGAATCGCACATTCCTTAGTTCTCCTTTTGTTACACTATGGGGAATCATTAGTACAAAGTTAATTCACAGAAATAAAGATAACAACTAAAATTTTCACAACACAATTATGATTTGGCAGATATTGCATATTATCGACATCACCCTCTGGGTTCTTATTTTAGGCTCAGTAGCCTACGTGGTCTTTTTTGCTATTATCTCATTGTTCTATGAGAAAGAGGATCGTGTAGCTATACATGCCGCAGCATTAACAAACAGGATGACAAAGTTTCTCATCCTATATCCAGCCTACAATGAGGATAGAGTTATAATTAACGCAGTAGAACATTTCCTCGAACAAGATTATCCCGCGGATTTATATACTGTAGCCGTCATCTCTGACCATATGAAGCCAGAGACCAACGATTATTTGCGTACTCTCCCCATAACACTTTTGACCCCAACATTCGAAAAGAGTTCAAAAGCAAAAGCGATGCAATACGCTATCAATGAAATACCGGAAACATTCGATAACGTTGTGGTTCTCGATGCCGATAATGTTGTGCGTCCAGAGTTTTTGTCACAGTTGAACATTCTTTGTTCTATCTACGATGCTATCCAGTGCCATCGTTGCGCTAAAAATGCAAATAATGACGTAGCGGTTCTCGATGGTGCCAGTGAGGAAATTAACAACACATTATTCCGTAAAGCCCATAATCGACTTGGATTATCTTCTGCACTTATTGGATCTGGTATGTGTTTCGATTACGAACTCTTCAAAAAGAATGTATTCCAGCTTTCTACTGCAGGTGAAGACCGCGAGATGGAGGCTCTCCTACTCCACCAGGAGGTATTCATCAAATACGCCCCAGATATCCATGTATTCGACGAAAAGGTTAGCAACCAAGACAACTTCCAAAAACAACGCATGCGCTGGATGACAGCTCAGGTTCAGAGTCTGATGAGTAATCTTCCTAAGATACCAGGAGCTTTGATACATGGTAAGATAAACTTTGTCGATAAGACAATCCAGCAAGCATTGATTCCACGTTCGATCCTTATTGTTCTGCTTACAGCAATTTCTATCTTTATGACTATTGCCATGCCAGCATGGTGCGAGAAATGGTGGATAACATTGGTAATCTTAGGTTTATCACTGTTCGTAGCAATCCCAAAGGAAATCCGTTTCCGTTCATTCTCTAAAGTATTTACTATCCCTGGACTTGTTCTCCGTATGCTTAAGAACATTCTGCATATTGACCATAAGAATACAGACTTCATCCACACTGAACATACAACATGAGCGATCGGGTACATAGAAGTGTAATGAACATTAAAGTGGGAATATTTTTTTATATTCTCTCTTTGTTTCTCGCATTCTTTTCCCGCAAAATCTTTCTTGATTGTCTAGGAAACGAGTTTATTGGACTCACCGGTATGCTCATGACCATCATGAATTTTCTTGGTGTGGCTGAATTAGGCATAGGCACAAGTATCGTCTATTTCCTCTATAAGCCACTACAAGAAGATAATCATGAGAAAGTCAATGAGGTGATGTCAATACTAGCCTTTCTCTATCGTTGCATCGGTTTTATTATTGGCGGAACAGGTATCATCGTCAGCCTATTCTTTCCGTGGTGGTTCAATCACCTTTCCACAGGACTTTTGTTAGTGTATTTTGCTTTTTACACATTTCTTGCCTCTTCTGTATCAGGTTACATTTTCAATTACAAGCAGTTATTGGTAGTAGCAAACCAAAAACAATATTTAGTAAGCGCATACTTCCAGACAATCGGCATCGTTCAAAGTCTTACCCAGATACTTCTAGCTTACTATTATCGGAATTTGTGGTTATGGGTAATTGTCGGCCTAATCTTTACGTTTATTGGTATCATTGTATTCAATTATCGTATCAAACAACTCTATCCATGGCTATCCATTGATTTGAAAAGTGGACGTCGGAATCTTAAGAAATTCCCAGAAATACTAAAGAAGACAAAACAGATATTTGTTCAGAGAATAAAAGATTTTATTCTCTATCGCAGCGACGAAATTTTGGTAGGAATGTTTGTTTCTGTAGTCAAAGTTGCGTTCTACGGAAATTATACTATGATTATTAACAAGTTCCTTTATTTGGTAAACATATTATCAGACGGTTTAAGTGCCGGCGTTGGTAACTTAGTGGCCGAAGGAAATGAAAACAATATCATGAAAGTATATTGGGAGATGACAGCCGCCCGTTTCTTTATATTAGGTATTATTATCTTTCCCCTTTTGATGTTTCTCCAACCATTCATTGGCTGGTGGTTAGGAGGTCAATATCAATTAGAGGAAGTGATTGTATACCTACTGATTTTCAATTTGTTCATCCGCCTGCAACCGGCAGCCGTTTACATCTTCATTGGAGCTTCTGGCTTATATTCTGACGTATGGGCAGCATGGATAGAATTAATAATCAATCTTTCTATTACATTGTTGCTTGCACCCACATATGGCATTGCGGGGATTCTTTCTGGCAAAATTATTAGTTTCTTTGTTATTAGCTTTTTCTGGAAGCCTTATTATCTTTTCTCGCAAGGTTTCCATAAAAGCGTGTGGACATATTGGCAGGGCATGGTACCCTACTACCTCATATTTACTCTTATTTCCGTCTCCGCAACATGGTTAAAATATCAAGTTGTCGACCAACATGTAGACTCTTTTGTTTCACTCATCACATATGGCACTTCACTCACAATTCCTCTCATTGTCATATATTTCATGTTGCTATTCCAATTTACCAAAGGGATGAAATACTTTGTGGCTCGTAAACCTGCGATATACAAAATACTACTTCGTATCACTTACTAATTTATTGCCAATGAAATCAATTGTTATCATATTCCCATATTTTGGAACACTCCCACCACAATACCACATGTGGCGGGCCTCAGCACTTTACAACCCTTCCATTGATTTTATGTTTTTCACAGACACCGACGTTCAACCTGCCGATAACATCATCGTACACAAGATGTCATTTGTTGATTTCCGCCAACTCGTACAAAAGGTTTTCGATTTCCAGATTGTACTCGATCGTCCCTATAAACTCTGTGAATATAAACAGGCTTATGGATATATATTACAGGAATATATCAAAAACTATGACTTTTGGGGATTTGGAGACCTTGACCTTGTATATGGAGACATCCGAGCCTTTCTAACAGAGGATGTGCTGAAGAAAAAATTTCTTTTGGGTTGGGGACACCTAACCCTATTACACAACGACAATGACACCAATTCCTATTTTATGAAACAAGAGAACAACTATCAGAGCTATAAAGATGCTTTTACAACAACAAAGATAACATACTTTGATGAATTTCGCCACAGAGGATGTAGCGACAAATGGCGCGATTGTCGCAATGAAGACTGCTGGTTAGAATGGCCATTTGACAACATATCATTTCCCAAACATTCATATCACTTCAATAGTATGACACGAGGATGGAAACAAGTGATTTTTGAACATATCGACAACAAATTATACATGATTCGTTTTAATCATGGTCTCTTAGAAAAAAAAGAATCTCTCTATGCACATTTCCAACATCGAGGATTTATGAAGGACCGCGTTACGGACTACAGTCATTTTCTTGTAACGCCTAGGAGCATCATCGACTTTCCCAAACATTTAATCAATATACGACTCAGAATTCTATGTCGTAAACGTCTATTAGTAACAATGTATTACAAATGGAAAGATCTAATTATATGGAAATTAGGACTTTTCAAAAACAAATAACCTATCACTATGAAGATTGCCATATTAACATGCGGAATGCTACCCATACCCGCTGTACAGGGGGGAGCCGTAGAAAATCTAATTGATTTTTACCTGGAGTATAATGATGATAAAAAACTCCATGACATAACCATATACAGTCCATGGGATGAAAAAGTAAAAAAGCATCCAGCTCTTTCCTCTGATGTAAATCATTATATCTACATTGATGTAACTAGTCTCAAAGCTCGGATAACGAGAAGATTATATGGGTTAACTCATCATAATGAGTATTACAATCATTATATTGAATTTTATTTCGAAAGGATCTATGACCAACTTAAGAATCAGAATTTTGATAGTATTATATTAGAGAACTGTCCTGGATACGCATATAAACTATCTCATAGAGGTTATCATAACCTTGTGCTACATCTGCATAATGAATTACTTCATTCCGAATCACGGTATCATGATGAGATATTCAATAGCCTCTCAAAGATAATCACAGTGTCAGATTATATTAAAGAAAGAGTTTTTTCAATTTTACCAAGTAATAAGGTTCAAACTATCTATAATGGTATTGATCTAAATTTGTTTTCGCCCCAAAAAACGTCCTCGATAAGTCGAAATGATTTAGGCTTTTCTAAGGATGAATTTATCATAGTGTTTAGTGGTCGAATAAATAGTGAGAAAGGGATTTCGGAATTAATCGACGCATTACTCCAACTTAGAGAGATCCCTCAGATTAAACTGTTGGTCCTTGGTAGTTCCTTCTTTGACAATGTAAAGGATGAAGATGCATTTATACATTCATTAAAACATAAAGCCAAAAGGATTGAGAATAATATTGTCTTTACAGGTTTTATCCCGTACGATCGAGTACCAGACTACCTACAACTAGCAGATATTGCCGTTTTACCATCAATGTGGGAAGAACCTTTCGGCCTAACAATTGTCGAAGCTCTTGCTGTAGGATTACCACTCATTACTACACGAAGCGGTGGAATTCCAGAGATTTGTGATGGTGTAGCATCTATTGTAGACAGAAATAATATTGTTACAAATCTAACTAATGCAATACTCAATCTCTATCAACATCCAGAAAAGCGGGCACTAATGGCCAAAATATCCCTTGAGCATTCAAAACAATTCGACAAAACTTTATTTGCAGATAGCTTTCTCAAAGCATTAAGTTCGAAATAACAAACCTATTCAACTCACTAATTTTATACACATTATATGAAAACAAAAGTCTCTATTCTAATTCCGATATACAAGGCAGAACGATATATTGAAAACTGTTTACAATCAGTATTCGAGCAGACATATGACAACATCGAATATATTTTGGTTGATGATGCAAGCCCTGACCATAGTATAGATATTGTCAATCAAACAATAAGGAAATATCAAGAAAAGAGCCAATCTGTTAAGATTATAATAAACAAAAAAAATCTCGGAATAGCCAAAACACGCAACATCCTACTAAACAACGCGACTGGTGATTATATCTATTTTGTTGACAGTGATGATTTTATTAAAAATAACACCATTGAATTATTTGTCTCCACAGCATTGAAGGAGAATGCAGACATTGTAAGATGCAATTATTACAAATACATAAATGGAACATGTAATGCTGTTATGAGAGAGTCATGCAATGATGAGAAAGACATGGTTGCAAACTGCTTATCTACAGAAAGTAGTATGAAATCTTTATGGCTATTATTTATACGTCGATCCATATTTACGGATAATCACCTTAAATTTCCAGATAACATCAATGGTTGCGAAGATTATCTAATGACTATTAAATTATTTTATTATGCCAGCAAGATTGTGGATATTCCAGAACCATTATATTATTACAGATTAGACAATCAAGAAAGTGTTACACAACGAAAATATTATTTTCACACAAATGCATGTAATGCCATAAACGAGGTTATTCTATTCCTAAAGGAAAAGCAAATATACGAGAACAATAAAGAGTACTGTTTAAGACTAATGTTCACAACAAAGCAACACTTCTTAATTAACAAATCCATCCGAGATATCGACAAATATATCAATACCTTTCCAGAATCAAATAGCTGCTACAAATATTATCATTATAACAAAAAGCAAAAAATACTTTTCTTTTTGGCAGAACACAAATTAAAAATGTTGATTATAATAATCAGCAAATTATGCAGTTAGTAAACAATTACTCTTTTTTCACTATATGACACTTATAATAATCTTATAGCATATGATTGAGATTTATGACAAAACGAGATGTTGTGGATGTAATGTTTGTGGAGACGTCTGCCCTCATCACGCTATTCATTTTGAAATGGATAATGAAGGCTTTTATTACCCATTTGTAAATAAAGAACTGTGCGTGAATTGCGGTATATGTAATCGCATATGCCCTATGCATAAAGTCAATGAACTCATAAAAAAGCAGTATGATGTTCCAAAGTGCTATGGTGGATATAATAAAGATATTAACGAACGGTTAGAAAGTACATCCGGAGGAATCTTCTCACTATTAGCAAAAAAAATGTATCAAATGGGAGGATATGTAGGAGGGGCCATATATACTGACGGCTTCGATGTAATTAGCTTCATCTCCAACCACGAAGATGATTTACACAAACTAAGAAAATCAAAATATGTTCAAGGGACATCATTTGATTATTATAAAACCATAAAAAGGCTTCTTGATAATCATGAAAAAATATTAGTATGTGGGTTACCATGTCAGATGGCGGCACTAAAAAGTTTCCTTGGAAAAGAGTACACTAATCTAATAATAGTTGATATCCTATGTAAGACATGTAATTCACCAAAGGTTTTCCATAAATATTTACATGATTTAGAAAACAAATATAAAGGGAAAGTAATCTCTGTCAAAGAAAGATACAAAAAAGCAGGATGGCGTTCATTGACTCGCGAGATAAAATTCAATAATGGAAAAGTGTATTATGGAAAAGGTTATAAAGATCCTTTTCAACGGGGGTTTCAGCTTAATTTATTCAGCCGCCCTAGTTGTTACTCATGTAGTTTTAAAACCATTCCCCGCATTGGGGATATTACTTTAGGTGATTTTTGGGGCATTGAAAAATTGGATACCTCATTAGATGACAACAAAGGGACTTCTTTAATATGCATAAATAATGACAAGGGATATAAGTATTTTACGATAATCATAGATAACATCATACAAAAAAGTGTTTCTTTTGATAACATTCGTGAAGGAAATATTGCAGCATTTACAGGAAAAGGCAACAATTATCCCGCGAATATAGACAGAAAAAGATTATTTCTAGAAATAGATTCACTTCCGTTTGAGAAAGTTGCTAACAAGTTGTTTCCATACTCTCCCAGGTCAATCAAATCGAAAATTAGGGATTTATTAGGAAAACTAATATCAACGGCAAAGCATCGTTTCTCATAAATCGCACATTTTTTTACTTCTATAAAATCTTATCAAAATGAACAAAATCGGGATTTTAACACAGCCTCTAAATAGTAATTACGGAGGAATACTACAGAATTATGCTTTACAAACCATTCTAATTAGAATGGGATTTGAAGTAGAAACATTAAACTGGGATTCATATCGCTGTGAACACGATCATGAAAACATTTGGAGTTATATTTTCAAATTCTCAAAAACATTCATCTCAAAATATTTTTTTAGAAGAAAACGTAATTTCTTTTGGGAGGAACGTAAGTATTTTTACATACTATCAAGCAACAATAGCTCATTTTGCGAAAAATACATAAATACATCCACATGGCTATGGGGTAAAAAACAATTTAGAGAATATGTGATAAAAAATCGCTTCAACATTCTTCTTGTTGGGAGTGACCAAACTTGGCGACCTGCATATAATAAAAACGGGATGTTATATCGAATGTTCCTAGACTTCGCGGAACACCTAAACGTTAAACGTATTGCATATTCTGCATCATTTGGAGTCGATGACTGGGAATATACAGGTAATCAAACACGAGTATGTTCAAGGCTACTTCAAAAATTTGATTCTATATCTGTTAGGGAAGACAGTGGTGTAGTATTATGTAGGAACTACTTTAATATAAACAATGCCATATGCACATTAGATCCAACATTACTTTTGGATCAAAAAGACTACACTAATCTAATAAACCAAATTGTAACACCATCAACAGAATCAGAAGGAGGTATTCTTGTCTATATGCTAGACTATACATTAGAGAAAGAAAGAATGATTTCCACTATTTCAAGAAAGAAAGAATTAAAATGTTCAATGTTTATTTCCCGTTATTGTAACTTAGGAACAGTCGACATCAAAGAGATAAATAACTACATCAACCCATCCTGTGATGTCTGGCTAAATGCTTTCTTAAAAACCAAGTATGTTGTATGTGATAGTTTTCATGGTATGGTATTTAGTATTATTTTCAATAAGCCCTTTATCGTACTTAAAAATCGAAATCGCGGTTTAACTAGATTTCTTTCATTATTAAGTCGTTTAAATCTACAGGACAGACTGATTGAAGAAACGTCAGAGGACTATATTAACATAATTGATACTCAAATAGATTGGAAGAGAGTAAATGAAATAATAAAGCAAATGAGAAAAGAATCCATTAACTTTCTAAAAAAATCTTTAGACGTATAACTACTATATAGGAAGTGGTCATACAGAAGACTCAAACTTCTGGCAAATGTATCCTGTCACCTATCAGTTTATGGAACTCCATGGTGAAGTGATTGTTCATGCCTGAAAAGGCTGTGAATGTCATTTCACCGAAAAAAATCTTTCCATTTACATTATAGAGGTCAACTCGCACCTGTATGAATCCTTGACTAATCTTCTCTGCTATCTCAATCATCTTCTCCAAATTCTTGGGACGTGGAACTGGTCTGTATTCCACACCAGGATCGGCAAGATATTGCGGCATTTGTTTCCAAGTATGAATATCATAAAGATCGTAGATTGTTTTTCCTCCCCCACTGCCACTTTCAAGATGTCGATCATAACATACAAAATCGTATTGTGCCTTTCCATCGATACACCTTATTTTGTGGTCAACAGTCGTTTCTGAGGAGAACTCGTCTGTATTATCCATTTCTATCAGACTTTCAGCCATCACTCGAGGATTTATAGTAATGTAATGAGGCTCACATGAAGCATAACCATAACGCACATCTAAATGTTTCTGAAGGAAATCAATCACCTCTTTTTTATTCATCTTGCTTTTATCACGAATGATGACAGTACTACCGCAATCATGGGTACACTTTAACACGAACTTTTCCGGTAATTTTTCGAATTCTATGTCAGCTGCCCGATCCCAAATTCCATAACATTCCGTAAGAATATCCTTGAGTCCTAAACTTTCTATATATTTTCTCACCTCATACTTATCCGTGTATTCTGTCCATTTAGTTGTATCAGTCATTACAGCCATCCATGTAATCTTTTCGTTTAATGTTCGTGGATTCTTCCAAGGAAACTTCTCTCTGTAGAATCGATTCCACTTTATATCAAACGCCTTCTTTGGATTTGTATCAATGAGTTTACGCCATTTTTCAGTGTTCTCAACATAGTGAATAAAGTATAAAGCCTTTAACGACCTTATTGGATGTAGCACTGATTTTGCGCGTAAACGAAATTTATATGAGAACAGATTCATATTACAAAAAAACAGGAAAAACAACATTTTATTTCTAAAACTCTGCAAATATAGTGATTTTTGGAAACAAAAGCAAATAAAAAACAAAAAAAATCGTGTGAAGCATATAACTTCACACGATTTATATAGGATTATATTAATGTATTATTCAAAAACCTTTCCTGATACTGGCTTGGTGTACCAATTGGTTGAGAGGATAGGATTAGCACCCCACTTATTAAAATCCTTATATGCATCAATGATACAAACTCTCTCTGCAGGATACTTAAAGTCGAAAGGAATCATGATTCCATGTGGATCCTGGCCCTTTGCAGACAACTTAACTGTAATATTAGTTGATGCATCATAAATATAAGGTTGGTTCTCTTCATCCAAGAAACTAAATGATTCACTAACAGTCTTTTTGGCAGTAATAGCAGGGTGTTTCTCTGCGCCACTCTCTGTGTTTACAAACTGTTTTTCGCCAACTTCAAAGAGCGAGTGGATTTCAACATTGTCATTAATAATACCTGCATTAACGTTTTTAATAAGAAGTTTGTCATAAGCGCCACATGCCACAATAGAATACTCAACAGTAGTTTTATTGATGCGTTTTGCCTTAATAACAACATCGTTCAAATCGTAATCACCCTTCTCTGTATCCTCGAAACAGAAAGTATAGGTATTATATTCAAACTCATGAGTAGTATAAATTGGTTCGACACTTCCCTCTACCTCCAAAAGGATATCATTGAAATCGGTATCAGTACCTGATTCCCAACACATCAAAACACGGTCGTTAACCTTTAGCCAAGTGGCACGAGGACTATTAAGAGGCAAATTAAATTTGTTGACAGTAGTTTTAAAATTAGTTTCACTATAACCATTAATATCCACATTTAAGCGCCCATCAAAATAAAGCTCTCCTTGTTTTCTTGGCTTACCATTTTCCTTATGATCAGTTTTTGCACGAACCATAAAACCAATCTTATAGCCCTTTGGGAATTTAAACGTACCTTCTGTTCCGATAGATGGCGTCTTCTCATCACCAAAATAAAGAGCACAATATGAATAACGCTTGTCAATTATGTTGTCATCATTACTCGCTCCAAAATGAATAATAAATGGTATCAGCTTATATTTTGGCAGGCTCTGCAGAAATGCGACTTGCTCCTCAGCAGAACTTGGCATTTCATCGGGATTAAAATAATAATAATAAAAGTCTGAATTATAGACCTCATTACCATACTTACTTCCTCCATCTTGTTTAAAAATAGGCGAGATTATAATCGGGCCATCATCACCTGTCGTTATACGATATGCATTATCATCAGTATAACCTGCAGCCATAACCTTAGTCAAGTTATTCAAATCCTTACTATTGGGCAGATATGCGAAAACCAAGTCGCGTACAGTTGTTTTATACTCATCTGAATAAGGTTCGGCAGCAATCTGCAAGCTATTATAATCGGCATCAGAGAGCATATACAATTTCTCATCTGGAATCCACCCACGTTCTGCAGCAAATGAACTCTTAATATCAGCGATTTTAAAAGTGCCACTTGGAGCAGAAATAGTTCTGGTCATTGCTCTTGTTCTAGCAGGAGCTTGATCAAAAGACACGCTATTACCTTCAACCTTTTTATAATAACAACTCTTGTCGGTATAAAAAGCCACATAGAGTCCCTCGTTTTTCTTTGGAACATCATAATTCAGAGTAACAGACGATTGATTATTAGTCTCAGCTTCATTCAATTTCGTCATTGAATTATAAGTCTCGCCCTCCTCATCAGTCTGGGCTACCAAAGCCATAACTGACACCTTAGTCACAGCAGAAGTAACATTGATAGTAACAGAGCCGCTCGTAGTAGAATTCCAATCCTGATTATCAGGAATTGTAAAGCCCAGAATCTCTTCTGCATGACTCTTAATATCTTCATCAGTTACACCCTGATCCGGTTCTGGATTCGGTTCGGGCTCCATACCTTCAAAACCTTTAACGCAGCCAGACAATACTAATCCAAGAACTGCTAACGAAAGTAATTTCTTCATAATTGTATTTTTATCAATTAATATTTTTGCAAAATTACGAATTTATCTTATAAACAAGGATAAAACCACTATAAATCTATCAAAATTGCGACATAATTAACATTAATTAAAAAACAAGGAGTGTGTGCAACTGATTGCACACACTCCTAAATCTATATAAAATTGGTTATTTCACTGAAACATTCATTACTTTTCCTTCGACAGGAGTCAAATACCATTCTGTTGATGATACTGGATTCTGACCCCATTCGTTAAACCTGAGATATGCATCCTTAATACAGTTTTTCTCAATTGGATACTTAAAGTCACAAGGAATCATTATTCCATGTGGATCTTCACCCTTTTGCGACATCTTTACATCATAACCCTGAGTTTTATTGTGGATGTAAATTTGCTTAGAGAAGTCAGTAAAACTGAACGAAGGATCAACAGTGATTATCTCCGAAACAGGATTGTAGTTTTGGGTCTGGGTATTAATAAATGTTGAGAGGTTAGTTACACCGAACAAAGCGTGGATTTCTGTGGTGGTATTTAATGTCTGACCATTGATATTACGCAGATAAAGTTCGTCGTAGGCACCACATGCGGCTACAGTGTACTTAACTTGAGTCATATTCAGGCGCTCAGCCTTAATCACCACGTCGTTCATATCATAGTCGCCCAAGTTACGGTCCTCAAAGCAGAATGTATATACATTATTACTAATCTGTTGAGCTGCGTCAACCTCATACAAGCCACCATTGATTTCTACAATCATGTCTACGTAATTTACATCACTTCCTTCTTCGAACATAATGTATGCCTTTTGATTTGCACCGAAGATAGCAGCACGTGGGTCATTCGGCAACATGCCTTTATCTGTTACTGCCTGACTAAAAATCGGGAACTGATTAATCTGCTCGTTCAAACGACCATCAGCATAAACCTCACCATTTTCATCTTTGTCATATGACTTCCTTGAGTAGCCAGATGATGCTGATCCTGTGTAGATATCGTTTTCTTTAG
>Ga0265299_10000955_pt1 | contig 34982 bp, 57 predicted proteins | sample AusTroGonzalo_MG_4_FD_193485 | JGI IMG/M metagenome (GOLD analysis project Ga0265299, IMG submission 193485) | Bovine rumen microbial communities from tropical cattle in Woodstock, Queensland, Australia - Gonzalo_02 | ecosystem: Host-associated > Mammals > Digestive system > Stomach > Rumen ... | reverse complement strand
CATGAAAAATGATTCTCATTTTTGTTTGCCCCTACTGCAAAAATCATTTTTCATGACGCTATGAGCGTTATAATAATGACAAAGTCCCTGCCACTTTCCAAGCGGTTTTTCAAACTCCATGAAATGCTTGCAATCTTTGCACCGCACCACCGGAACGGCGTCGATTGTTGGCATTTCGTTGATTTTATGGTCGACGTCTCCATGGTCCCATATCATTTCGGGCGGCGCATAGGCAAACATATTCATTTTAAGTTCGTCAGCGTCAATTAGTCTCATTTGTTTTCTCTCCATTGATGGTTTTTCCTTGTGCTTCGCTTAACAATAAATCAACTTCTGAAAACTTCATTCTTATTTTGTCCCATTTATCGTTAGGCAGGACATCATCAGGAAGATTAGCGGTATAAAAACGAATTGTCCGAATTAAATCTCTCAATAATTGAAGAGTTGCGAAAACACTTTTATTATCCATTTTTCTTTACCCCGTCAAATTTATTGCCTACGATTTCAACCGTAATTTCGTTTGTATAATCGTAAATGGTATCCTCGAAAGACATAAAATTACTACACCCAACACCATCAAGAATAAATGCAGAACACGACCACGAACCGCCGGGACAATCGTATTCTTTTCGCACTTCATAGATTTCATTTTCTTCTGTCTCACAATAAGGATACCAAAGTTTCACATAATCGTGTTCCCAGATATCCTCCTCTCCATTATTATAGAGGCCTGTGTGTTCGCAAACGGTTGTATAATCTACCTCATACTCGTCAAGTAAATTTATGTCACCGTCGTCAGGAACAATATAAGAATTGCCATTCAGTATAAGCAAACTACCGTAAAGCCATTCTTTTGTATTGACTTGTTTTCCCTTGTACATATTAGCGCTCATAATAATTACCTATCAACTCATCTATCTTCTTTTCAATAGTTTCAAGACGGTCTGTTAAACCCTTGCTGTTTGGAGTGCCATAATGATAGTTGTAAATGCCGACAATAATCTTTTTCACTTTCTCTAATTCGCGAACGTCGAATCTGTCTAACATTTCTTTATCCATCTATTATCCCTCGTAATCTTCAAAACTATTAAAAAACTCTCTCTGCAGTCCGCTACCGGAAAAAGATTTAATAGTTCCATTACAAAGCGGACAAGACAATGTACTGCCGAAAAGACCGTGGTCAATATCAGTAATGTCAAAAGTAAATTCACAATCACAATACGGACAGGTTGCCTTTTTCAGTTTCAGTTTACCGGTTAAAATGTTCTTCATTTTTTACTTCCCATAATAATTTGACACAAGTGCAGGAAAAGCCAACAATTCTGCCAACCTTTCTCTCTCTTTTTGTTTTTCTTCTAAGTAAGATTTTCGCTCGTCTTCCGTCATGTTGGCAATCTTTTCTTGTTCAAGACGATACTTTTCCTCAAATGCTCTTTCTTCTTCTTCTCTTGCCACTCGTCTTGCTGTTTTCAAAGCGTTCATTTTCCGTCGTCAACCTCGCTCTGTAATTTCTTAATCTCTTTTTCGAGTTTTGACACCGTGTCTTCAAGCGCTTCGTACTTTTCTTGCTCGAACTGATTGACAATACAACCAACCACATACAAGAAGCAACATAATACGCTGAAACCAATCACAAGCCACTGCGGCGTTCCTTCAGGCATAATGAACAGAATGACCATTGTATGGATAAGACCAACCACTAAAGCGCACATATTGTTTACCTCTCTTCATTTACTTTTACAAAAAACGTCTCGCCGCAATCAGGACATTTTGCATTTTATGTTACTATATTGTATTCCAAAGCACTGAACTTATTTACGTTGAATAAGAGCGTATCGCTATATAATTCTACAGCACATTCATCTGCTATATATCGCAATCTGCCATTATCCAGACGAACACAATTTGCAAACACCTTATCAGTCACATTGCCACAAGCATCGTAAAAATAAATGTTTTCACATCTAACGCATATAATATTACTTTCTGTCATAGTTCTAAAAACGTCACCTGTCTGCAAATCGCTAAACACCCGCGCCCTTTTTTGAATCGTGTCGAAATCGTCTGGATTTACCACAACATATTTCATAAATTTCATTACCCCCAATTTCGGCTTCTTTTTTTCCATAATATGACTTTCTTACACCCACATAGCAGAAATGTATTCCGCATCTTCCGGTCGACTTGTCACGCCAAGAGAATCTGAACCTCCATAGCAAATGGCCTTAGCACGAATCTCGTCAAACCGATTTCGATTTGTTTCAAGTACACAAAAACCCGCAGAACGAACCGGTCTGCTACCGGCCACAAACGCATGGGTTACGCTCTCTGCAAACAATACCGTTTCGCCGGTTTGAAAGATAACATACTTCATTTCTGTGCCCCCATTCGGATAGTTATTGTTACTGAAGTTCGCTCATAATCTGCTCTTCTACGTCTCGGCCGGCAAGATTGACGATAATGGTATTGAAGAAATTGAAGTTTCTCTTACCGACAGAGCGACGGTCTACGCGAAGTTTGACAAACGCCTTGTTGACGTCTTCCTCATAGTTGACACGGTACTCATATTCGCCAAGCGCAATACGGTAGTCCTTCATATTCCGCGCCTTCTGCCCATTCTCAACAAACTGTCTCACATTGATACTCATTGTAATAAAATACCTCTCTATTTGAATTTATTTAGATTTGATTTTTTCAATCGTGCCGCTTCCGCACCAAATGGTTTCCATTCCGCCGATATGGGAAATATAGGAATCGAACCGATATTCTTTCCCAAGCACATCGAACAGAATATACGTACCATCGCCGCTCGCTTCGAGCAGTCTCACATCGCTCTGTTTGGGAGCGAATCCATATTCATCACGCAGAGCGGTCACGGCGATATGTTTGAGTTCTCTCTTGGTTTTCTCTTTCATCTGAATTACCCTCTCTTTCCTTGTGCGTTATTATTATATCACAAGAAAAGAAAAAAGTCAACCCATGGAATAGGGTTGACTTTTGTTTGATATTATGTAATCTCAATAGTCTAACTCGTCGGACAATACGGCAACAAATTCGTCATCATCAAAACCGTTCCACCCATAGCGTGGCTCGCTAAAATAGAAGTTATTCATATACATTTGCCAAGCGGCATCGTCGATTTCGTCGGCATCGCTTTCAACCCATTTCAGCAGTTCGTCTGTTTTGATTTCAAGCATCAAGCCGTCGCCGTTGGCTTCCACAACATCATAGGCATTTCCGCGATACGGCGTAGCGTTTTTCACGGCGTCTGTAAAATCGTCGATAACCTCTTTATAGATACCTTGTTCAAGGCCGGACTCATATGCTCTACCAACCGCATCTTTAACGATATCGCTATCTTCGGTCTCCATATCGTCAGAGAGAATCGCAACGATTTCGTCGGCCGTATAGTGCATATGTTTGTTGTTGATTTTATCCTCGTTATTTTCAACAGCGTCAATAATATACTGTTGTTCGTATGGCGTGTCAAACGTCCAATGGAAAATCTCGTTGCGCAGTCCCTCGTCGTCATACTCATAGGCCGCGCTGACGCAGTCTTCGACAAAATCGGTACTGAGCGAATCGCGACTATTCTGTCCGTAATGCTTATAGTACATTCCGAAATCGCCCCACGACAGTGTTATCATCTGCGTTGGCTGTGTAATATCAATTCCCATTGTTTCTGAGATAATAGGCGCATAGAAATTTTTCAAACCCTCATTTTTGCCGAGAAAATCAAAGAGGGAAATTGCGCTATCATCTTTATCCATAAACTGGTTGCTTTGGAAATGGAATTGATATTTATCATCGGGGTCGTGTTTATTGATATTGATATAATAGTCTCCGCCGTACTGATTCTTATAATACTTATAGTAATAATCGCTTTCAGTAGACGCCGTACACCAAGAAGCACCCTGTCCAAGTTTGCACGAAGCGGCGTAGGTTTTCGGCACCCAGACTTCCCAATCTCCGTCTTCGTAAACGATGTCCGCTTCTTCTCCGAGGTCGGCATTTTTACGAGCGTTCTGTCTCTGTCTGACTTCTTGACGGTGGGACAGTTCCTTATAACTATCTTCGTCGTTTAACATGGCGTCGAGGTCATTAACTGTCTTATAGAGACCGATATCCTTCTGTTTCAGATTCTTCTTGTTATCGTCGAATCTTGTCAACACATCTTTAAGATGACCAAAATCCTTGTCGGTGATATTCCCCTTATTGAATCCATTGAGAATCCATTTACCATATGTTCCGACCGAATCTCTGTCCTTATTGAATGTCGGGTCAAAGGCAATCAATTTGTTAAAAGTAACATCATCAATTTTTGGATACTGCTTTCTGACAGCGGCGATATCCTCACATAAAAACTCTTTTGGGAATCCTTTTATTTTGGATGCCTCTACACGAATTGTTCTGCTCATAATCCCTCACGAAATGCGTTCTGCATATTGATTATCAGAAGCCAAAGAAACACCGAGTACGTCGTCGAAATGCGGCTTCTGGTGCGGCCTATATCGTCCAAATTTAATAATGATATCTGGAAAGTCGGAAAGGCATTGTATCTTTGCTTCAATCTCCGATTTTGTGTAACCACTATATACAACAATATCGTCCGTATATTGCTGACGAAAAACATAGATAAATTCGTATAAGTCTTTCCAACTGCAAAACGGCTCTAATCCACAAAAGACAACAGACTGTACCATCTGTGGATTATAATAACGACGAATTAAATCGGTCGATTCTATTTCGATATTTGGTTGCTTGATTAACGGCCAATTCTGACAATACTGATTGCCGTTTTCTTTGTCGCACTTGAAGTCGCAAAACGGCATAATGATTGTCATAGACGGCTTCTTATAATTGACAATATCGAAATCTTGGATATCCTTAATTATCATCTATCCCAATACTCTTGCTCCGGGTAGAAGTCGAAATCGTCGATATACTCAAAATCGTCAGGGTCGTCAACGGTGGCGAATGCCGTTCCGATATCGATAATATCTTTCAAAATATCGGAGCGCTCAACGGCGTCGGCAAACTTATCCATATTAACACCGTATGCCTCTTTGACAATATCGACGTCGACATAGCCAAACTCGTTGGTATCGCCCTCTCCATAACACTTTCCAACAAAGGTGGTGTCGTACTGATAGTCGCAATCAAGCACGCCTTGTGAAAAATCAATGTCACTTTCTTCTAACGCGAAGTCGCTTAGTTCGCCATCAAGCGAGCTTTCCACGGCGTCGGTAAAATCTCTCCAAAATCGCTTTTCCTCTTCTACCGTTAATTCGGTATCTTGCTGAATCCCAAAGAAAACCCTTACGGTTTGCTTACCAACCATATTGATTGCCATTCTCTTATTTCTCCTATTCCATCTTTGGATTTCCAACCATTACTTTGGTGAATGTCTTTTTGTCAGGACCAACTTGTCTTGTATAGCGATACTCATCTTCTCCAGTTGGCTGAATATCTTTGCCGACCAAAATCTTTTCGACATCAGACGTCGGAATGGATTTCGCACCGCGCTTCTTGTACATATATTCTGGCTTTCCGGAAACTTCCGCATAAAAATGTCTTTCTTCTTGTGTTACATCTTCAGACATAATCTTGCGAATATCGGTCTTTCCTTGTTCGCTACCGTCTGATGCCAACAAAAACATTTTACGCCCATTTGGCGTCATCTTGTAAACACACACGGCCGTGATTTTTCCGTTTCTGCGTGTCATTTTCCAATAGACATTCTCGTCTAATAATTCGTCCTTGGTGCAATTACACCCGCCTATTGTTTCATAGGCGAGCGTAATCATATCCCATATTTCATCAAGATACTACCGTTTTGTTTCTGCTTCCCAAGCATTTACGATATGTTCTTGTAAGATTTTCATAGAAAGTCCCTTTCGTTGCCAAACACGTGAGCCGAGAAGGCAATCTCGTTGAGAATGTGATTTAACTCATGCGTTACGCACTCTTTCGACAGCGCGTGTCCCATTTCTTTAACATAGGTATGGTCATATCCGTCGGACGAAAATAAAGATTTCAGATACTCGCGATTGTTGGCAACCACATCGTTATCGCCAAAAACGAAGTAGACAAATTCGTTTCTCGGCCTGTCATAATTGCTCAGAATGTCGTAGAGCATTTCGTCAAGTTCGGCAAGCATAGATTTATCGCTGACAATCTTCATCATATCTTTCGGAAGCGCCGTATTGATAAGAACACTGCAAACGCCGAAGTCTTCATGGAGAACACAAAATGCGCCGAGAGACGAAGCAACAATGGCGTCAGGCCGATAGATATTCACCGCATCGACAATCTGACGGCAAGCGTCAAGCGGGTGCGTATAGTCGATAGCGGGCGCACACACCGTATCATTCGGACGAGCGTTACGAATCATCTGCGCCGTCATGCCATCTTCGTGGCCATTATAACCGTGGATATACAGAATTTTCATCATAAAAACCCCCTTTTGTCATTATCATTATACCACAAAGGGGTGTCTTTGTCAACCCATCGATACTATTAAATTATACATAAAAAGAATGGGCGCGAATAACGCCCACTCTTTTGTTTTTATTGATTCATGTCGTCCCAAAGTCTAAGGGTAAATTCTTCTTTTCGTTCTTTCGAAAAAGTGTCGGTAGGCACGAAAAATCCGACTATTCTGCTCCACACCCTTGCAACCTTTCCTCCGCACTTCGGGCATACATCGCCATAGAATGCGTGATTCTGCTCGCAAGACGAAATCTTGGGATTGAATGCAAAATAGGTCACACCCTGCTTTGCAATATAAGTGAACATTTTCCATGCGCTTTCAAATGTGGAAAACGGAGAATCGATATTCGCGTGTAAAATTGAGCCACCATTACAGAATCCATCGAACAGAGATGCAATACGAACTCTCTCTGTCAGAGTCGTTTTGATACCAAGAGGGATAAACTGATTTCCGAGCATAGGCAAATCGTTGGGTACTGCGTCGCCAAAGAAAATCTTATCCTTCTTCATCAGTTTGCTCGCGGCGGACTCTCCCGGTATTTGTTCTTTATTGATGGCATAATCTTTGTCTTTGGAGAACTCGTTAATAGCACGCTGTATTGTATCAAAAATGTCCTTTCCGAAGCGTTCGGCATCTTCGGTATAGAATGTATTACCAAACTCGTCTCTGCGCGTATACCCAAACAGACGCATTGTCTCATATACACCAATAAATCCAACAGTATTGTATAGGTGCTGAAAGTCAAGCAATCCGTCTTGGAAATTGTTCAGTAAACCCTTTTCGGCATTTCGCTGAATAATATGACGAACAACATCGAGTACCTTAAGGTCAAGTGTTACAATATCAAATAAGGTATCGAGATATTCCTGTTCGGTATCAGATTCGAGAGCCACGCGCTCCAAATTGACGGTCGATACCTTGACACTACCAACCTTTAATGCCGTACCGCCAATGGACGAGAAATAGCCGAGGTCTTGGATATTGGACTTTAGCCGACAATTGTGCGTATATACACCGTTTGACAACATGAATATTGGCTCAATATTGTCTTCTACTACTTCAAGACAATAACTGCACCTCATCTTGCAATTGTCGTCTCTTTCCACGGATGAAACCTTAAACCAGAAATATCCGTCCTTTATTTGATATACATCTTTGCGTTGGGTTCTTCCATTCGGTGTATACCATCTTATAGTATAGTTAGGATTTGTACCAAGACGACCGTCTCTATTGTCCTCTCTAATATTATATGGGATTCCCATCGACGATAACATTAGTGTTAACGAATCTCTCATCGACGCAGATGATGTGTAAATTCTATTTGAATTACCGCCATCTGTTGTGTAAAGACCATCCAAAATACCACGTCTGAAAGACATCGAACAACCAAGAACCTTTGGGCTTATGGACTTAGTAAGAGCGGAATCGCCAACCACAAACTGCTTTATTAGTCCCATCATATAATACGAATTGACATCAACGTTAACGCATAGGTCACATCCAGAAATTCCGCTTGTGAGTATGTCTTCCGTAACTTTGGCCCCAAAATGCGGTATGCAATATTCTTTCAAAAATTCTATATCGTCGGCATCTGTGATTCTATTAAGCGAAAATGTAACAACGGAATTAGATTTATAACTACCGTCTCCCAAAAACATCCCAACAATTTTACCATCCTCATAACACAATGAATTGGTCATTTCAAACGGCGTTAATGATATGGGTAAATAATCATCGGTTGTAATATCTTTTGTTTCGACATAACCACCACGCAATACTTTGTTGAGATGGTGTTCCGTTGTTTGCAACTTTGCGCCATTTACAAGAGTAATGAGATAGTTTGGGCACTCATTAAATTGGTTAATTCTGCAATCAATCAATTTACCATTGCTGATTACCTTGATAGTGTCAATTCCGTATTTTAGACACCTATAGTACACCTCTTTAATCGGCGAGGTTCTAAATTCTTGATAGTACCTACTCCAATATGTGATTTTAGTATCGCCACTCATTGGACAATTAGACAAAGAAGTAACGCTATCATCGACGAAAATATTGCTATCAGACCACTTCATATTGTGTCGAATCGCGTACTCTGCAAAGTCTCTATCAACCGGCTCACCATTCTCGTCTTTAAGAATCGAAATCGAATTGACTGGGAACGTGAACATATTTTCCGATTTGATGTCAGACATTTCTTCCAAAAACCATTTTTGGAACTGCATAATGCCATCAATGTCGTCGACCATATCAGAACCGTCTGGGAATTGCGAACCACCGAAAAGAGCGTAAAGATATTCGTGGTCAAAAATGCTTGTGTTGGTAAATGCGCTTTGAAGTCCGTCTCTCACGTATGGTTGATTTACGGCATAGATAAATCGCTGAATATGCTGTTTTGCAAATTTTTCAGGCGTTCCATAATAATGTCCGTTATCAACATCTTTTTTCCAGAAGTAGTACAAATATGGAATCAGATTTGGTAGGCCGACAGCGCCAGACTGCCTGTTGGACGTAAAACTAATAAACTCTTTGACAAAGTCAACAAATGTTTCGAGATGTTTAGGTGGCTGTGTATTCTGATGGTCTAACCAAAAGAGGCCTTCCTCGGCCATGCGCCTAATATCATATGCAAAACAATACGGAATGAACGATGATGTGTCGGAGTCATGAAGATACAGCCACCCGGTCCACTCTTTATCCAACCATTCATCGGAGATTTGTTTGCCATATTTCTTATTGAGTTCGATATATATTTTATGGAACGCAATCAGTTTACGTTCCGGCTTCGGCATCTCATGCATCATAGAAACGATATCGCGCCGTTTTACATTGGCGCTACCGTCAATCGAAGCGTCGGCCACCGTATCTGCGGCAGAGAACTTATCAATAAACGAAGTTAAACTTAATTGTTCTTCTGACAACCCGTTCAGATTGGCCAGTTCCTGACCATAATCGCGTACCAGTTGATTATATTTAATTGTGAAATTTCTATCTAATTTAGTTGTTGTTTCCATACTGACTCACCCACTGTAACGCTTTTCCGAAATTCATCAACTCGCCATCCACTTCCAAAAAGGGAGCGGACTTAATACCTTTTTGTTTCATAATTTCTAAGTCCGTTACGGTATCGTAGGGAATCTTTTTGGCTTCCAATCTCCTTTCGAGAACTTTGCAGTTTGGACACCCAATAGTGTACAAAATAGTGCGTTTTTCTGTTTCCATTTTTGTTTCCTCTGTCAAATTTTGTATATTTAGCGATAAAAATAAACGACATAAAATCCTATGTCGTTTATTTTATTTTTTGCATTATATTGTTATGTGTGATTAACCCTCTGTTATTCTTTTGGCGTTTGTGTTCGATATGCTTCTCTGCGGTGCATGGCGCGACTCATAAAGGTGCGACTTTCGTCGAAACTCTCATCAAACTCGCCCTGATTGACAACCTCAGGAATATCATCGCCGAATTCTCTCATATTGATTCTAAATTTGCGGCCGAACTTGGAGAAGAAGTCTTCAGCGCCATCCTCGTCTGTTACGACCTCTGACACCTCGACCAAATCATATGTCTTGCACGCATCGTGTGTGACATAATATCCAATCTTAGTGTTATCGCTTCCGACATTAGCGAAGAAGAAACTCTCTTGTCCGTAATTGCGTGCGATAGACTTGGCGTCCACGAGGGGGATATTGAATATCATATAGGAGCGTTCGGCCTCGCCGTATGTACCATAGAGTGGTACATACTTAGCGCCACTATATCGCAGAGATGTGTCGCCGTTCTGCTCGATTTTATGGAGAAGTTGCGTTGCCTTTAACCGCTTCTTGGCTTCCGCATTATATCGGCTTTTATCCTTTGTCCACTCGACATATTTGTCAACGAATTCTTGTTCTGTACTATCTTTCCAACCGAGTGGATTCTGCGGAGAGATAATCGCCCATGTTTTGATTTTACCGCTCTTGTCGCCGAAGAGTGCTTTGTTAAGATTACGATACCGATTGCTGTTCTCTTGCAGATTTTCTTTCTTGCCGTATTTCTCATCCCAGATTTTAGCAAACCGATTATATCTGTCTTGCAGTTTACGGAACATTTCTGTCATATCTTCTGCCTCGACATCGTCATCACTTATCTTGCGCGTTTTTGATTCAAGGAAGTCAAGCAGAGCAGAAGCGTCCTCGATAATTTCGCCATCAGACTCGCCCATCTCAACTTCGTCTTTCCAATCAGCCCAACTGTCTACAGAAAACTTACGGGGCGGGAACGGCATATCGTATTCGTCTAAATAGTCAAGTATGTCAACAATTTGAGAGGTAATGTCTTTGAGAGATGTGACGTAGTCAGAACGCGAATAAGATTCCTTAATTTGATTTCCATCATCGTCGTATCCTGACATAATATCGTCGTAGAGTTCTTGCGATTCTACGCCAACACCCTCCAGATACCCAACTTCCAATAATCCATTCATAATTCCAAAAAATGGATTATCGCTATTGATATTTCTTTTTCTCATCATTATACATCACCGCCCAACAGTTTTGCTTGCTTTCTAATTTGCTCCAATGCACTATTGGTAATATTCTTTTCTTGGCTTTTCTCAAACGCAGTAATCAAATAAATGTTTTCTTGTTTTACCTCAATAAAAATTACCCTATCGCTAACATTAGCGCCGCTATTTTTGTCGTGTGGTGAAAAATATATTTTATATACACCGCTTCCAAGCGGTATCCACGATTGCGGTCTGTTCTGAATTAACGAACCTATCTTATCAATATCCCGCTGATTATATCCGCACCGTTTTGCACACTTGCGAAATTCATCCGTAACAATAATATTCCTCAAGATTGGTCCATTATAAACGCTCTCTTTCAAATTATCTTCCGACAATAGCGTCATCAAAAGATTCCCATTCCCAACAAAACTACCGAGACGATTTGTGGTAATGTCTGTTCGCGCTTGATAATAGCCACGGACAGAACCAAAACGGTTCAGCAACATCTGATTTCCGTTTGTTGGGTCAATCTTAATGAATCCGATAACAGAACCGAAGCGATTTGTCAGCGTTTTCTGTTGTGAATAGGATTCGTCAATGTTGTCGTCCGGCTTCTCATGATACAGTTTTTGCAAATAATTGGACACCATTTCCATTGACTGTTTATCTGCAAATAACTGCTGACGAAGCGAGTCGTCACCGATAGGTTTCCCATCAAAGTCAAAAACGGCCGTTTTTCTTTCTTTGTTTATACGCCATTTTGTACAGAGATAATAGGCAATCACCTTGTCATCACGCACAGAGTAAATCACCATTTCATAAAATTCTCTGTCGTGCTTTGTTGCCGGCAAATCCATTTTGCGATACTTGACCGCTCTCGGCTCGTAATTGCTACTGCCGTCTTTTTTATTGACACGCAAATTATAGCCAATGAAACCGTCCGCATTCGATAACCGTAAGTCGTCTGCGGCCTTTTCGTAGTCTTGTTTTGTCATATAAGGAAACATTGGATATTTTGGCCTGCTTGACGCACCAATATCGTATTCTTGGTTGACAAAATCGCCTACAATATCATCGGAGTGTTGAAGAACGTGCTTTGGATAATCGGTGTCTAAAAGTCGCTGACTGGCAAATTCTTCAAATAGTTTATCAATACGAATAATCATTTTACCTACGCGCTTCACCCATCAAATTTTCATAATACGTTTTGATATCGCCATAACCGTCATATACCTCTTCCAATTCTTTGTTCTTATCGTCTTGATATTTTTTGTTTTGAGACAAATAGGAGACAAAGAACGAAATGGCGGAAATCGCCCAATAGGAATATACGGAAAAGATAGCACCATGCCTTCTGTCAACGAAAGCAATATCTTCTTCTGTCAGAGATTCTATTTTCATCTGTTCCACACATACAGCGTCGGAACAATTTGCCTTGATGATATACTGATAGTCTTGCGAGTCATTTTCGTAGAAATGCTCATCGCCGTATGCAACATAAAGATGCCGCTCTTTACTGATACAACGAAGTGACATCATATTGACGTCAATGCTTTCCGCGACTTGTTCTTCCGTGGTTTCTACAATCTCGTAGTCACCTTCGTAAACAATAGCAACCTTAATCAGCATATCCAATACCACCTATCATTTGATACGGTAACATTATAGCACAAATGATTTCTTTTGTCAACCCACGGTCTGTATATTATACCAACCTATCGTAATCTATGTCGTTATCATCTATAATAACAAAGTCTACCAAATTTTTGATAATGGATTTTGCTTGTTGGAAGTCGATTTCTTCCACTTGAACAACGCTTGGATTCTGAATAAATTTATCTATACGGCCAACCAATTTCCGTTGGTTAAATTGACACCGTTCGTATGAATAGGCAACCTTGTCCGGCAATTCCTCGATATCAACGTTGATTGGACCGAACTCGATAATTTGCGATATACCGTCGATTGTCTTAATAATCAGCACGCAGGTTTCTCCATAAGCGGAGAAAACCTGCACTGCCGTATTGCCTATATCGTCGATGTCTATCGTTTCTTGTGCCGTAATTTGGTGTAGATATTCAAATTGCATATTACTTCTTCAGCAACTTCTGAATGCTCTTTAACCACTTATCAATGGTAATGCTTTCCATTACCATTCCCTCATTTACAGACCTCGTTCTGACACCGTTGGAAATCTGCATTTTGGTAATATCTGGGACGTCAGACCACAGTTTCTTATGCTTCTTATAGTATTCAGCGAAACGAAGCTCGGTCTTGTCTCTGTATTCCTTATTCTCTTGGTTAATCCACTCTGGCTTGTTCATGGTATAATAGGCGTCGAAAATCATAAACGCCACATAGAACTGCGCCTTGTCTTTCATACCACGCTGTAAGAACTCTTCCACAAGGGCTGTGTTGCTATCCACGAGATTGGTATATGTTTTGAGAATATACTTGGGGTCGTGACGGCAAACGCTGTCATCTCTCCATTTCCATAGATAAAACGGCGTTGGAGAATACTTTACCTTATCAGAAAGGTTTTGACAAAGGATATTGAAGTAACTATCCTCATGAATGGTAAGGTTTGGATTCCACCGAATATGCTTATCCAACAGATATTGTCTCTTATGTACTTTACCGTGGACAAAGGTGGAGTCTGTTTCTCTGTTGAGATATATCGTTTTCTTGGTATTTGGGTCACGACTTTCCTCAATAAAGAGCGAAGTCAGACTGTCAAAACCGCCAAGGTCGTCGATTTCTCTGAACACAAGATAAATGCCGCAAACGGAGTAAAACATATCGTCACAATCACACCACATAACATAGTCTGCCGTGGAGTGGTCGAGACAAGCATTCCTTGTAGCCGAAACGCCTCCGTGTTCGCACAGATAGAATTCAACAGTGAACGGATATTTGGCGATAAATTCGTCAGACAGACGAGCCTTGCCTCCGTCGCAACAAACAATAACACCTACATCATCTTTCAGATTGATGCCTTGCTGTACGGCGATACTATCGAAAAGACATTTGACAACATCTTCTGTTTCATTATACATCGGAACTAAAATATCAAGTTTTCTACTCATTGTGTTATTTGTAACCTCTTTATGATATTGTAACTTAATTTATGTTATAATGCAATTTTAAGTTAGAATTTCCAATTTGGAATTTTCAAATTATAATTCAACAACTTCGTAAGTTATGAATTTATCGGACTTCCCACGCTTGGTATATTGTCTTTCAATCAGATAGCCGACCACATTGATAATGCTGTCTACCTCATATTCTTTATCGGATTTGATGGGAATATAGGTATCTTTATAGCATTGAATAATGTAGGAGTGATACCGATTGTCACACTTGACGACTTTTCCTTGCAAAGTACAAAGACAATTTTGTCCCTCTCCGATTTCGACTGGCGCAAGGTTTGTATGCACATAGATTGACTTGGAATAGGTGCGCAGTGTCCCTTGCGTGGCAACAATATCGTTTTCGGCAATTTTATGGACTTCTAACATATCCCCCCTGAATTTGATAGGAATATGTACATTGTCGTCAATTTCAATTAACGCTTTGTCATATTGTTTATCATTGGATTCGTGGGAAAATTCAATGTCAACAATTTTTCCTTGTAGATAGATGGTGTTCATAGAAGATTATCCAATACGCTTATAGTGAATCATAGTAACAGATTCTGTAATATCAGACCAACTGCCCCACGTAGACGCACATTGATAACATCTCCACGGTTTAGACTATCCACCAACATACCTCAATGAACAATTACTGGACATTGCTGAATAGTTGGTAACACCAGAACTTTTGTCGATTGAAATAATAAAACTCATATACACAGAGCCACTTCTAACACATCTTACAAGATAGACGCCACCAGAAGCAAAACTATCTCCACTTATATTGTCCAATGTATCTCCAACAGACTTTGTACCAGCGGAAAAACCGTCCAATGACGTAGTTGTCCCTGTCAAATATATGTTTTTACACGTATCGGCAGTGCCGTCATCCTTAATATAAATCGGCTGTGTTGATAAACCGACGGCAGGATGCGCCTTAAGTGCATTTCCAGTACCGATGGTCAACAACTTTCCAGCCAAAGAAGACCAATCTCCTGCCACAATTGTCTTTGCACGAATTGTACCAGTATTCATCTCGATACCATTACAAGCCGCAAATCCATTTGTCTTGTCAAAATAAATCGGAGTAGTCGAAGTACCGATATTTGATGTTGGATTCATGGCGGTCACAACACCATTCGACACATATACAGGTTTATATGCGCTACCGGTATTTGTGCTTGAAGAGCCAATCTTTTGTGCGTATGTGGCGTTTGTGGCGTTCTGAACAGACCCCTGAATCGAGACGGTTTTTGTTTCAGACGGAGAAGAAGAACCGTTCTTGTAAATTTGGAATACGGTGGCATTATTACCGCCACCAGTAATATCAATCTTTGTGATAAATTCAGAAACAACACTACCGCTCGAATTCACAATATCCGTTCCGATTTTCGGCTTTGAGCGGATATGGAAATTTGAGGCAGGTGTATCGTCGACAGAGCCAACGACAATATCTTTATTCTTTAAGTCAAGCCACAATTCGCCTGCTTTTAACTACGGCTCACTGAACGTTTGGCTCGGACTGTTCCTCTTGAACTTCAGTATTCTCATTTTGTTCCTCGTTCTCCACGGTAAATTTTTCTTCGCGTATATTGACCTCGCCCTTGGAAAGCGCCTTTTCAAAGTCAATCGCGTCTTTGAGTTTTTGTGCTTCTTCGGACTGCTTGATTTCTTCGTTTAATTCGGCAGACTGTCTATCGACGGATTCGCAGTATTGTTTGACAATTTCTGCCTTTTCGTCGTCTGTCATGTTATCCCAATCGTCGTCTATTTCAAGACCGACCTCATCAATGAACAGTCCGTCCATATGCCAAATCAAATGTTGCGCCACATAGGCGGCCTTGCCGATAAACTTGGCCTGCTGAACTGCGCCGAGAGGCGTTTCAAACATCAGCGTAATCTCTTTGTTTCTCGGCACCAAAAATTCTTGATTCGGTAAATGGATACACCGTTCTCTGTTTAACACAAATCCGTCTGCGTGAACGAGCAGTGGGTTGATATAGGTACGTAAATCGTCTTTTCCGAAATTCAGCACCATAATACGCTCATTCACACCGATTTGGCAAGCAGTCAGACCGTCAAGATTTTTCTCTCTGATAATGCGCTTTAATTCTACGACGGTGTCGCGCATGACTTGGTTTAACTTCTTGTCTCTTGTGTTGGTTTCAAGGACAACGCCGGGTTCGCTTGGTAATTTGGTAATGTCAGTAATAATTTCTTTCATCGAGTAAATTCCTTCTTAAAATCGTCAATCGTATTTTGATTTGATTCTTTGATATGCTCTTGATTGTATTTGCTGTTTTTCTATTCTTCGTGCTACTTATCATACCAACGGAATTTGGTATGCTTTGCCGGCTTATTCAGCAGATAGTCAATATGGTCAAGGAATCGTTGCGCTTCGATAATGGGCGACATAAACTCAACCATTTTCTACACGTCTTCCTGTGACATCATATTTTCTTTTGCCAATTCCGTACACTCTTCGATTTCTTTCATCGCAACATCGGCGTCTTGCTTATGTTGACGATAATACTCATCAAAATCTCTTTTTGCCATAAGGATTATTCTTCCTCAATTTGGCACGATTCACAAGTGTTATCTTCTGCCGTCTGCTTTTCTGCCTCTTCCTCTGCGGTCGCCTCTTGTATTTCGGTATCAGACGCTTCGTTCAGCGCACGCGATACCTCGTCGAATACGGAACGCTGAATGGTAGCAGGAATTCCATATTCGCTGATATAGCGGTTAATGAGGTCGACAATATCAGTTTTCAGCCGCACATAATGAAGAATGTCTTTGTTTGTCATCGTAAGTACCCTCTCTTGGTTATTGATTATCTTTCTAATACATAGCAGTTTACTTTTCCGCTATGAGCCGTACAAGCGTCGAGCGCCACAATACCGTCATCAATGAACGGCTCAAAATTGGCGTCGCGTCCAAATTCTGAACACACGTGTTCGATATGACAGTGTCCCCAACTCGTGTGCCAATGTCCGCAGAATACTGTTTTGTTGTCAGCTCTGTCTGTCTGATAATGTTCCATACCATTCAGCCAACGTGCCTTGTTCCACATTCCTCTGCGCCATTCATTACACCAAATCGGAATCCAACCGTGTACAAATACAAAGTCGTCTCCCTCATAGAAATCTATTAACTGTTGCCGATAGTTAAGCCATGACTTATTTTTTCTTGCGATACGGAAAATATCTTGTACATTTTTTGCATTGGTACCGCACAAGTCGCAAACCGTCTGTACCGTTCCGTTGTGATAATCGTGCATACCGAATTCTTCACGATAAAGGCAATCGTCTAATAAATCCTCATGATTCCCTTTAATTAAAATCTTGCGGTCTAATGCGTTCACAAAATCTAATACAGCGATAGTGTCCGTACCACGGTCAAGTAAATCGCCGAGCGAAACAAAGGTATGGTCGCCATTTTCTTTGTCAAAACCAGCGTTTTCTAACGCCGTTATCAGCGGACGATAAAAGCCGTGGACATCGGAAACAATAAAATATTTCATCGTGGGAAATCCCTCTTTTTGTCCTTTTTCTGTATCTAAATTATACAACGAAAGCCAACTCAAAGCGAGCTGGCTTTCACCATAGACCACACGATTATTCCTTACCAAGTCAGAAACGAATCAACAAAATAATTGTCGAATAACGATTCTGTAATCTTTCGCCATTCCCTTTCTGCGTCCTTGCCGGTAATATATTTCTTGTAAGCGCCGAACTGCTCGTTATACGCACGCAGAGCATCATATCGCTCTGTTTCTGACTTGCGAATGTCCTTACGCTTTTCCGACAAAGATTTGGCACAGTTGGTGCGAAATTCTTCCAATTCGGCACGCTGTTTCTTTAACAGCGCGGCATAATCCTTTTCAAGCGATTCTCTCTGCGCAACATACTCACGCTTTGCCTCTTCAATTTGTTTATCGATTTGCTCGATTTTAAGAGCCAGTTCTTTCTTGATATTGTTTTCAGAAGTAACTTTGGTTCTCTTCTTTTCTTCTTCTTGTTCGGCTTTTTCGAGTTCTTCTACGGAATCGAATTCTTTATCGAGAACTTCGCTGTAATAGGACTTCCTTGTGATTTCTTTCATTGTAAATACCTCGTTTTCTTTTGACTTACCCATTTCCTCAATGGGACTTACATTAGACTTTCTGTGTGTATATTAAACCGTGTGGTCTGTGGTTTCAGAATCTTCTGTGGCAATCAAGTCGAGATAGTCTTCGCTCGACGGTTGCCCTTCGTTTTTGCTGAACAATTCTAACAGTGCCGTAGCGGCCGATATAATGCGCTCTCGGCTCTCTTTTGGGAGTTGGCTATTATCTACCGTAACATTGAGATTGTTGCTCACAAGTTGAATCTGTGGCTTCTCGTTGATACTGTTGACATAGGCAACGCTTTTATCCGTTGTCATCTGCACGATATTCAGCGCGTTCAGCAATTCTGCGTTAGTAAAATTGTCCGGCCGATTTTCAATTCTATCAGATAATTTGGCAATCACCGTTTTCCGTAATTTGGCAAGGTGATTAGCGTCAAGCATGGACTACTTAATCAGATTTTCATTGAACAGATAAGTCAGGTCTTTAACGGATTCGTTTGAATTGATAATCTTGTCGTCAATATCGTCAGCACTGATAGGAAGCGTAGTTTCTTCGTTACTCATACCGATAAACCTCTGATAATTTTTCGTTAAGTTTGCGTTCTATCTGCTCTTTCAGATTTTCGGTATTAGAAATGATATCCAACACCTTTTCATCAAACTCTTTGCTTGGCTTAAAAATATAAAATACTTTATTGCTGTCTTTGTAGTCTCTTTTACAATAGAGTGTTCCGATTCCAATATCTATCGTCATAGCGTTTTAATCAGTTTATGGATTCCCTCATTCAAAATGGACTGTTCGGCATATCGGAGAGCGTTATGATATTCTCGCAGATAGCCGTCAAGTTTCTTTTTTATCTGCCTTTCCATAATCTCATTTTGATTGTTGGAAAAAGCAGAAACCTGTTCGTTGATTTTATACAAAGTCATATTGGCTAAAAATTTCGCATATTTCGCAATAGCATTTGTATATTTCGTTTTGTTTTTCGCCATTTTCGCATAATTTCGCAAAATCTTCGTATTCGACTTTTTGAAAATGCGACCGTTGCAAAATCGACAAAGCGGAAATCACAGTCAAAAATTCTTCCTTTGTCGGAACAGAAATCGTTTTGCCACCATAATAATCCAAAAATTGTAATAGATTATCACCGCTGACAATAAACGGTAATTCTGACAGAGTGGCATATTGCGGATTGTTTTGCATTTTGTAGAGCAAGAACAGAATCAGAGAAAACGATGAGTCGTACCCCATCTTGGTCATTCTGTCTGCTAACTTCTTATCTATCTTCATAGTATACCGTTGAAATCGACGCCGTGAATCACGTACTTCTTACGGAGCGCATATACCAATTCTTTACACAAAATGGATACTCGTTCTGTATCCGCCGTACCGAACACGGCGATTCTGTCATAGTATAGTGACAACAATATGCTGATATATGTATCTTCGTCAACCATTCTTTTTGTACAAAATTGACGAATATCATAAATCTTATTATCCATTACACCTTTGGACTAATATAATAAATGGATTCGATAGGCGTCTGTTCGCCGACAATCACCATTGTCTGTGCAGGACGAGAGGTAAACCGCAAATCCTTTGAGTAGTCGTCAGTTCCCATAAGAGAAGGGTTGGCAATCACGATGCAGTCATTTCTTTCGTCGGCCGAAAAGTGATGTTTGTGTGCCGTAAAAGCAATATCATAGTGCCGCCTCGTCAGAAGCGTAAGGTTGGGAACAACGTTGTGGATATTGTCTTTGTCTCCATGAACAGCCACTACATTCCAAAGTCCGTTAATATCCTCGACGGTAGCAATATCTTCACCATATTTATTGTCATAGATACGGATATTCGGATTGTCAAAGCACCGTGTTTTCAGATACCAATGCGTTACTCTTGTCAGCGTTTCGAGAGAGAGCGATTCCTTTTTGTTCGGCTCAATACGAGAATGATTATCTTCCGTAGAGTAGAAGTGAACGATAAAATGCGCAGACAGTTTGTTCAAACACTCTGCCATAATTTCAGACACTTCCATAATCTGCGTGATGACATCTTCTTGATTATTGATTCGGATTTGGCTATGGATTCGGCCGGAAATCAAGTCACCGAGATTCAACACATAAATTTCACGGAGACGGTTGAGTTCTCCAATACGTATGGCTTCATCAATCACATACGAAATGCGCCGTCTCGCTACGTCGGTATTGTAAATATTCGCAAAGTGATTTACCGTTGCACCATAATGCCAATCTGAAAGTGCCAAAATGGCACTCTTTCTGTTTGTTGTCGTAAACTCTTTGACAGATGGTAAAGGTTTGCTTTTTCCAACAATCCGTGCCGCTGATTCAGCAATATCTTTAATTGTCTGTTCTCTGTCAAGACGACGATATAGGGCATTGGCCGTTACGCGCTCGTCTCTTACTCGTTGCTTTTCTTGACGAATATCGCTCAATACGTCTTCGAGAGTTTTTACATCTTCTTCTTCTGTATCGTTTTCGTTCACAATGTTATCGCAAATGTTGTTGACTATATAATTGCTATACTTCTTTCGATACCAACTCTCTGAATGCGTAAGTCCACACGACTCATTGGCAATATCGGATAAATCTTGCCATGAAAGGCCGAATTCATTTTTCTTTGAGCAAAGCCGAAGAATAAATTCTTCTGTCGTTTCAGACTCATTCTTGTCAAAAAAGTTCTTTGTCATAATGTGTCCAATCATCGTTATATTTTCTTTGGTGACAATTATAGCACGACTGTCTGTTTTTGTCAACCCACGCTTTATGAAATTATACACATCATTAGGCGATACGGCTGATGTTATCCTCACCCTTAACCACTTGGATTTGATAATCACAAGGGAGATTCAGTTCTTCTGCGTGGTGCGTAATGAGATATACGCTACTAATATCGGACAGTTTTTGGCTGATAAGGTCAATGATTTTTCCACAACCTTGACTATCGCAGTTGTCAAAAATTTCATCAAGCACAATCAGGTTGCAACCAAAGCCCATAAACTTACAGAGCATCTCTCGAATGGCAAACTGCACGATAACATCAACCTTCTGCCGTTCGCCGCCAGAGAGACATTCATATACCTTTTCTCCGTAATAAATGTCGAGATTGTTTTTATCAAGCGACAAGCACACCTTGTTTTCGCCACCAAGTACAACTTTGCTATACTCGGCGGTGATTTTATTGATATAGTCAATCACATTTGTCAGCAGATAGCCACGGAAGTCTCGCGATAGCGCCGTGTCAAACTTTTTTACAATGGACATCCGTCGTTCTGACATCTCGGTAGATTTGTCGATATTTTCGACGGAGCGCTCACACTCGTTTACTTTTTCTCCGTAGATAGCGATATTCTTTTTCCATTGTGCCACATTGTTTTCCCAAAAAGCCAGTTCCGATTTCATAGAGGCCAGTTTGGAGTTTGCTGTTACGATATCGCTATTAAGACGATTCAATTCCGATTCTACGGTTAAGTGCCTTTGTTTGGCAGAAACACCATCGTTTTTTACATCTTCCAACTTGGATTGATATTTGGCCATGACGGCGTTGATTTCCTTCTGCTTTTCTTTTTCAACACCATTCATGTCGGATTGTAATCTATCAATCACCAAAGACAGTTGTTTTCTTTCTTCCTTTTCTTTTTCACAACTCGGCTTGACAACATTATGCAATTTCTGGCCGCACGTGGGGCAAATATCTCGAATAGATTCAATCGAACGAATCTGCTTATCCAGTGCGTTAAACTCAGCGTTTTTGTTTGCAAATTCCGTTTTATAGGAAGTCAGTTTATCCTGATATGCAATCGTAATCTGATTGACTTCTTTATCCCTTTCAAACTCTACGCCACGATATTTGTCTCGCAACTCAGAGACAACGCGCATGGTTTCGTTGTATCGTGCCGTACATTCTTCTTGCTGTTTTGTTAATTTGTCAATAGAAAGTTGTTGAATCTCAATCCCCGCCTCGATAACCTCTTTCGGCTTCATCGCGTCAATTTGGTGTTGAGATGAGAGAATCAATTCCTCGTATTTCTGCTTTTCCGCTTCTGCCTTATACTTATCTTTCTGATAGGAATCAATTTCGCTCTGAAGTTCCGATTTACGGTTGGCAACCTTATTTTTCAACTCTTCTATCATATAGTCGGTCTTGGCCAAATTCTCCAAAACCGCCTTGCGTCCACTCGGCGTATTATTGGAAAACCGTTGTGGTAATCCTTGCCCCAAAATGATAACAGAGCCAATCATCTGCGCTGTAATATCCGGCAACATTGATTCCAAAATTTCTTGTGTGTCTTTGATTCCTTTACCAGATTTATCTTGCCCGTTGACGAACAATTTCAAATTGCTTGACTTGCCCTTAGTGCGAATCAACTGATAGTCTTCACCGTCGACAGAAAACCAAAGTTCTACCTCGGCATCTCCGTCAAGAAAGACATTCTTAATATCCTTTACGCCACGAATCGTTTCGCCAGTCAGTGCGTAGCAAATTGAATCAAGCAACGCAGACTTTCCGCTTCCGTTGCTTTTGGCGCTATCGAGCGGATTGTTGTTGATTCCGATAATGGAGATATAGCCATTATAGTTCTCAAAATTTATCTCTGCGTCCTCAAAAGACATAAAGTGGTGCAATCTGATTTTGTGGAAAATAATATACATTTATTTCTGCAAACGCTCCAATTCTTCTTTTGTCAATGCGTCGTTTCCGATATTGGATAGTACATATTCGGTAAACTTATCGGAATAGTCGGACATTTCGAGTTCTTCCTTACTCTCTGCGACTGATTCCGTCAGCGTGCGAACAATCTGAATTTTGCTTGCCACGATATTGTTTTCCGCACACAGTCTTGACACCTTATCATATTGATTCTCATAACAACGAATTGAAACAACGGCTCTGCTGAGTTTGCGTAAATCATAGTCAGCACTGGTAAAATCAATCTGATAAAAGGATATGGCGTATGGATTTTCAATATACCGACAGTCATTGTACATATTATCAGTATCAAACACATATACGCCGTGCTTATAGAGAAAACCGTTCTCGCTGAAATTCTGTCCTGTCAGATTACCGATGTTGATAACATTATCGTGCTTATCAATCTGACCGCCGTTATGCAGATGACCATTAAAAAACCAGTCGCAATTATGAATAATATCTTGCAAATCGAATCCGTCTTCCATAAGGAAACCGCCATAATTCATTTTAATATCGTTATGGCTGACAACAATGACCGCTTTATGCTTGTTGTCGACAAATTCATCAACATACTCGCGAATAGTTCTACGTTCCGAGTTTAACATATAAGGGATAAGGAGAATAACCGAATCTGTGTTATCTACCAAACACATAGGCCTATCAACAGAAACGGCGTTATCATATCCGTCAAACAACTTGACAGAACTATATCCGTGATGAACAGCGCCCATTTCGTGATTTCCGCATAGGTAATAGTGCTTGATATTGTATCTGAATTCAATCTGCGACAAAGCTGTGATTTCTTGTGCATTCAACTCCGGCTTATCAAAGAAGTCTCCTGCGCAAATAATCGTGTCGCAATTTTCTTTCTGCGCCGTTTCCTCTACCCAATTCAATGAATCCACAAGATTTTCCAACCGTGTGGAAAATTGATACCCATATGAACGCAGAATAGATGATGACTGACAGAAATGAGGGTCTGCGTAAAGAAGCACTTTCATTCGTCGATAATGACCTTTCCGTTTTTCTTGCGGTTGTATTTTGTTTTGTCGACAAAGACGACACTTCTCGGACGAGCATATCGCTCTCTGTTCATACCACGAGCGCGATTCATCATGTCCGACACGCTCGACTTCTTGTTTTTCTTCATCTTGACAGACCGCCTTTCTTGTTTTCACTCTATTATATCACATGACAATCGATTTGTCAACCCACGGTTTTCCTCTATCTATATCATATATGGTACTAATCGTTAGAATAAGCCACTACCGTATACTTCTCTATAACCGATAGGGTATACATCTCTATCGTATGGTAATATCTATAACCTTTAAGGTATACAAACGATATTGGTTATATATTACGATATACAAAAAGATATTGGTTCTCTATAATCGTTAGGTATACTACCATTTTATAGGTATACTAATAGGTATAGGTTCCTTATACGCGCACGCACGTGCGTATAATAGTGCTATGGGTTGACAATGGCCGAATAGTATGATATAATGGTATTATGATAATTTTATCTGTTGGTGGTATGATATGTTAAATAATGAGTATATGAAACAGTTCGGTATGTCTTATGGTGAATTATCCAAATACCTACAAGATAAGTATGGTAAAACAAACGGAAACTATTTCCTTACGGAATCTTGTTCTTCTCCAAATTCCTCTATCAAAAGAGTATCAGAGGGATTATACATTCATCATATAGCAGAATATCACGACGATTATGATATGATTGATAATCTTTCACAAAAGGATAAGGCGAAGAAATTTCCGTTTCTGTTCCAAACGCCAGAGTGGCTGTGTTATTGCAATTATATCGAACATATCATTCTGCACTATCAAATTTACAACCTACGGACGGTATCGCTCGGCTGTACGCTTGACGATGGTCTTGTTCACTTCCTTTTACCGGAATTAAAGGAATGGTATCGAACGAAAGGTAGCGTTGTTCGCGGAACATGGCGTGAGAGTGCGTATAATGCCGTCAGAGACGATGAAAGCACATTTCAGTACATTTATAAGCGTTTCTATGCAGAACACCCGCAAGCGCCAAAATACAGTTATAACGAGTATTGCAACGCACAGAAGAATCATAAACTGCAAAGGCCAAATCCTTTCTGATTCCATGGGTTGACTTTTTCATTCATTTATGCTATAATGTTGACAGTTAAAAGAGAGTGAGGAATTGAAATGCGTAGTCTTGCTTTGTATGGGAATGAGTGCAAAAGAGAACTTGATAATCTCGGTATCGTATACGGCAACAATATCCGCTTTACCGTGAACAACAGAGCAAAAAGCCGTTGGGGGCAGTGCAAAAAAGAGCGCAACGGATATAATATCGAAATCAATAGCGATTTGCTTGATGAAAGAAATTCTCTTATCGGCTTAAAGGAAACCATTCTTCACGAAATGATTCACACGGTTTCCGGCTGTATGAATCACGGTGATAAATGGAAGTACATTGTTGATAGAGTCAATCGCGCCTATGGCTATACAATCTCTCGTGTAGACACCGCAGAAGATAAGGGGCTTTGCGATGATGCCATTCGCGAGCGCACCGAAGCAAGACAGAACAAAATCAACGCTATGCCGGCCTATCGTGTTGTTTGTCAAGATTGCGGATATGAATTTATCCGCCACAAGATGAGCAAACTGATTACCAATACGGACGAATTCCGTTGCGGTTTCTGCAACGGCAAACTGAAAAGAGTACAGTGAGGTAAATGAAAATGGAAGAAAAACTGATGAATAACTATGCGAGACTTGTTAAGTATCTGCGTGGCTATATTCACCGCGATGGTATCGAAAATCTGATTGCGTGGCTGGATACTACCGATATCGCTACCGCGCCCGCCACAACCAAGTATTATCGGTCTTATCAGGGTGGTCTTGTTGACCATCTGCTGGCGGTTTTTACTCGTATGCACAATCTCATCCGCATGGACTTCGCAGACGAAGAAGGCAATATTCCGTTCTCCAAAGAGAGTATCGCTATCGTGGCTCTGCTTCACGACTTGGACAAGGTCAACAAATATTCCGTAATGACGAGAAATAAGAAAGACGAAAACGGAAATTGGTATCAAGAGGAATACTTCGGCGTTGCCAATGCTGACAATCCCGCTTTTGCTACGCCGTCAGAATACTCTCTGATGCTTCTGAATTCATTCATTCCGAATCTGACAATGGAAGAAAGACTCGCCATTCTTCATGTCAGCGGTGGCGTGTGGGATAACGACAATTCCTCTACTTATCGAGCTGTTGGTGCATATCAGTATTGCCCTATCGCTTATTATCTGCACGAAGCAGATTTCTACGATATGGTACGGTCGAATACCGTTGCTCCGAGCAATCCCATTATTGTGCTAAATTATAACGCCTTTATGGAAAAGGACAACGAAGAAAGCGAAGAGGAATCGGAAAATGGAAAACAAGCGTGAAGTTGGCATTGTTACAAGATGTCCTATCTGTAAAGAACAGCATATCGTCGAGGTAAACTTCGACGATTATCGGCGTTGGAAAAAGGAAGATATGCACGTTCAAGATGCTTTTCCTTATTTGAACGACGATGAAAGAGAACTGCTGATTACCGGCATTTGCACACAATGTTGGGAAAAACAGATGAATCTTGACGATGACGAATGATATATTGGCCGATATCGCCATTATCCTATCGCTTATCGGAGCGGTTGCGATGATGGCTGTCGTCGTTGTCGGCGTGGCTTATTTAGTTCTTGGTGTAATTGCACCGTTATTCGAAAGGGAAGAAGATAAATGAAACCAATTGTTGTTTTGAAACAAAGTGACGGAAAGATTGTTTTAGATGAAGAGGAATTGAAAGCAATTATTAACGACGCCTATCTATGCGGATATAATGACGGCACAAACGAAACGATACCGGGATTGTACGAGCGATTCTTTGACAGAATCCTTAACGCAGAAACGGTAGAAAAAGAGAAGAAACACCAAACGCTACATAGTTAATCTATGGGTTGACAAAATGTCGCTTTTGTGATATAATAATTACAGTTGAATGAAAGAGGGATTGTGATTATGAAAAACATCGACATTATTCTGAGCGACGCAATTCAGCACAAGATTTACACCAGAGAGGAAGCCGCCGCGCTTATCCTCGCACACGGTTGTCTGCCCCTTCGTACTTTCGCCGAGTGGAAGAAACTTGGATTCTCTGTCAAGAAAGGCGAAAAGGCCGCTCTCGTCAGTTTTATTTGGAAGCCGAAGATGAGCAAAAAGATGCTTGACGATGGCATTAAAGAAGATGGCGATAGCGTGGTAGACTACTACTGGACGAAAGCCCATCTGTTCACAGATAAGCAAGTCGAGCCGATTAAATCGTAAATAAAATCCCCCACGCCGCCAACAAGGCGGCGTGGGTAAATGTATATAAGGAGATATAAGTGAATACCAACGAATTAGAATTTGAACCAAAGGCCGTAGAAGAAAGGCCAAAGGATAACAATTATCACGCAGAGTATACCGTAACAACTTGCGACATTTGTCACTCCAAGATTGACAGCCCATATCATGTTGCCAAGATTACATTCAACAACCCGGAACTGCTCGGTGGTCTCCGTTCTGACTATACGCTGTGCAGAGAGTGTACGAACGCTCTTGCTTTGTGGGTTTATCAGAGACTCGGTTTATTCAATCAAAAGTGAGGTTATTATGGCAAATACAGATTTTCCGAAAACATTCAAATTGGCAAAGGCAGGCGACAGCGCCAATGTCAGATTTCTTCATAGTTCCAAGGACACCATTGAGGTGGTAAAGACACACTGGGTACAGAAGGGAGACACTTGGAAGCACTTTAAGTGTCTCGGAGAGAATTGTCCCGCTTGTGAGTATGGGAACGCCGCACGAGAGAGGGCGTATATCCGTCTTTTCAATTATGATACCAACGAAGTAGAGGTTTGGGACAGAACCAACAATAAGAAGTTTATGGATTCTCTTGCTCAAATTTCAGACGATTGGGGCGGACTCAATGCGACGGCGATGAAGATTTTCAGAGAGAGCGACGAATTTCCTACCTATACCGTTACGTCTCTTCCGCCCAATAAATATCCACCGACCAGCGTTGCTATTGATGAAAAGATTGCCTACCGCATGGTTGGGTCTCGTAGCGCAGAGGACATTAAAGAATTCCTTGCGACCGGTGTTATGCCTCAGAAGAAGCAGAGAACAGAAACCAATCAGGTAGATACAAAGCCGAAAGACAATACGAGCGGTCTTAAACAGAGTGGCGACACCATTACGGTCAATAATAAGCCGAACTTTGGTGCGCCAATCGAACCGTCGTTTGCCGATATTGACGACGAAGATTTGCCGTTCTGATGGCCACCAATTACGGAAAGCGCTTTGAAGCCAAATTCAAAGAGGACTTTCTGAAAATATAGGGCGTATCTATCGACCGCATTTATGATGTAATGGGTGGATACGCCCACATAAGTAATATATGTGACTTTATCGCCTATCGGTTTCCGTTGGCCTTTTATGCGGAAGTCAAATCCATTAAGGGCAATACATTTCCGATAAAGAATCTTACACAGTATGACAAATTGATGACAAAAAAGAATATACTCGGCGTTATATCTGGCGTTGTCATTTGGTACTATGAAAAAGATAAAGTCGTATTTGTTCCCATAGAGACAGTCGAACAAATGGTAAATGAGGGAAAGAAATCCATCCACATTCAGAAAGATTATTATCGACTTTTAGATATTCCGTCCGTAAAAAAGAGAGTTTTTATGGATAGCGATTATTCTGTTATCTTTACGAATTATATCCACGAACATAAAGAAGAAATTGTAAATAAACTGAAAGAATTAGATTTACTATGAGCGCCAAAGATGATTTGAATATATTTTTTGATAATTGTGCCAAAGAGGTAGATAATAGAAGAGAATATATCAGATAGTATATTTCTATCTCTGACGAGTGTATCGACACGCTTCGGTTCAGACAGCCAACCGAAATTGATATTGCGCTGTTAGTAAAACAGTTGGCCGTCCTTTCTGGCTATCATAGGGAAATTGTCAAAGGATTGCGCGGAGAGACACCGCAGTCGCTCTATACGAAGCAGTTTGATAGTCCGTTGACGAGCGTGTTTTATTGCTATTACCGATTCTTGTTTATCCGTAGACTGAATAATGAGTCATACGACGATATCGCGATTGATATTGTATATAATACATTTTTGCGATTTATGCGTTATGTCAACATAGAGATTATCAATGATGGCAAACAGATTACCTCGCTATTGAATCTCGTATTACAGTCAAATCTCGTCAACGAATATCAACACTCAAAAAAGAGACAAAGATATTACGAAAACAATAAAATATCCTACGAGGACGCCATCAACGAATTGGGTGTTGTACAAATCGAATCCGATGACGATGTGACGTCGAATATCGATGGGAAAAAGAAACTGTTGTATCTTGTTGAATATATCGTCAAGGAGTTGCCGTATGCCTATGAATTACACAATGAATTGACAGAAATGGTGAACGGCAAGAGAAAACAACTGTCTCCGTATTCTTTTGGATTGATTGAAAATTGGATGAAAGAGACTGGCATGGGTAGCGTTACCGTTATGCGAAACGCAATCTTACAACACGAAGAATATACAACAGAGTTAAACTTGGGTTGACAAATCCACGCATATGTGATATAATGGATATAACAACCATAAAGGAGAACAGAATGACAACCACGAAGATTAAGGTTTCTGAATTTAAGAAGATTATGTCGAAGATGTCTCTCGGCGTAGAAAAGACAAGTATCAACCCTGACGCCGGTTACGTAGAGATTGAGACGGCAAACCATTCTGAGATTACGACAAGAGTCTCTGGGAGAGATTATTTTCTCGAATCGGCGCTTGACGCAGAGTGCGGAGATGAAATCCACGTAACCATCAACGCCGATACGTTTATTGGCATTATTTCCAAACTTGATACCGATACGATTGAAATGCGTGTAGAAAACAATGCGCTTGTGATTTCCACCGAAACGGCGGAATATACGTTCCCCATTGTCACCGTTGACGGTCAGAGCAAGGAACTGTCTCGTATTGAGTTTGATGAAGAAAACGCTGTTAAGACTACGATGACCGCAAAGGATATTGTTTCGATTGCGGACTCCAATCTGCAAGGGCTTGTGAACGCCACCTTTACAAGAGAGGTTTCGCAGTTTATCTATGTAGACAATAAAGGTGCGCTGACGGCCACCAACTATATCTATCTGAATGATTTCGAAAAGCCGTCTGACGACGAATTCAAGATGTTGCTGAACGCTGTTCAGGCCGACCTGCTGAAAGTATTTGGACAGTCGGAAACGCTCTCCGTCGTCGTTAAGAGCGCCGATAGCGAGAACGACAGAATTTATGTCAAGTTCTCGTCTGAAAAACCAAAGATTTCGCTTTCTTGTATCACGCAGTCTCCGACAATGTTGTCGAAGTTCCCTGCGCAGAAGATTCGCGACCTCGCCTTTGCTATCAGCGACGTTCATGTTCATATCAATAAGTCGAAGCTCGAAAAGGCATTGAATCGTCTGCAAGTGTTCGATAAAAAGGGTAATACCGTGGCCGTTATGAATAAGTCGCAGTTTATCTTTGGTGCAGATAGCGTCAAACTTGTCTCTCCGAAATATCATAGTTTCGAGATTGTCAAATACGAAAAAGCGGAGAATGCCAACGATTATTCCGCTATGCTTCGGTTTGATGAAGTCATCAATCAGTTAAAGGCCACGCCGTCGGCGACCGTTGATATCAGTTATGGAAATGGCAAGACGGTCATCTTTAACTCCGACATTAAGCAAATTATTCCGGAACAGAAGCGCGTTGAGGTAAATGTATGAGTCGTGGAAATCTGCAAGGTGCATTGGATAACACCAACACTGTCTATCAGCAGTTGATTGAGATTGCGAATGACATTGTGGCAAAATGCACAAAAGATACCACGCCTCTGATTAAGGAAATCTCATCCAACGTCGAAAATCTGTCCAACGACGCCATTCGTGAATATCTTACTAAATTATCTCTGAAAGCATATTCGCTGTCAGAAATCAAAGAGAAGGCGTCTATGAAGGCCGAAATTTCTGACGTCTTACGCAAGGAAGCATACGCCACAGAATTTAACGGCGCTGACGGAACTGTGGCTCTGCGTGAAAATACGGCACAATTGAATATCTCGGACGAGATTTTAGCGCAAACCGTCAACGAGTTGGTTGCAAGCATTCTCAAAGTGAAACTTGACGAAATTCACAGACTATGCGACGCGCTAAAAACGGTGCTGATGTCGAGATTAAGCGAAGCAAAATTACTTTCGATGACGGAAGGTACAACAAATGACTAATTACAAAATTACGCTTACGACCGATGGCGAACACGCCGTAGAGTTCTTTACCTACGATGAAAAGGCCGTCAATGAATATGAGCGAGGTTATCGTGTAGATAAAATCAGAAACGATAACGGAGCGGTAATGGTGTCGTCCGATGTGCGCGTATTTGCACCTGACGATTTAGATATTATCGCCGTAAATGAATATGGAATCTTTCTCGGCCATAAAAACTATATCGACAAGAAAACGAAAAAAGAAGAATGGGAAGAGTATCTTCGTAATGGTGAGTAATAATGGAAAACGCAAACGGATTTATGGATACTACGAAAATGGTGGAATCCATTTATGATGGAATCAATCTGAAAGATGATGATGGAGCAGTCGGTGATGAAATTGTTCGGTTTGTTGAGTATCGGCCGGAGATTGTACGCGCTGACGACAATCTGAAACTCGTGAGAGAGATGATTATGCATATTTGCCATATCAAGCATAGCGTTTGCGATAAGCGTATTGTTGCCATTCCTGCCGGCGTGTCGGTAGACAAACTCAACATGATTTATAATGGCAAGGATGGCGTCATTTATATCGACGGCACTATCGGAATTAACGAAGAAGAGGAATAAGAATTTGGGCGTATTTGACAAAGCAAAAAAACTGAATAAGGAATATAAAAACGATTCTCTTGCAACGGTTGGTTCTGTTGTCCCGCAGTATGAAAGACTTGCCACCAATGCGCTTGGGATTGACTTTCCTCTCTATGGCGGACTTCCAGAAGGGCGCTTGGTTGTTTTCTCTGGTCTCGAACATAGTGGCAAAACGATTTGTGCTTGTATAGAACTCGCCGCCTATCAGCGTAAATATCCGAACAAGGTTTGTGTCTATGTCGATGTAGAACACGCTCTTGATTTGGAATTTATGGCAAATATGACTGGTATCGATTTGAACCGACTGCTTTATGTCAACCCGGAGAATATGAGCGGCGAGCAAATCTTTGACTATATTCTGAAACTGCAAGACGAAGATGATATCGGCCTCATTGTTCTCGACTCTCTTCCAGCCCTTGTTTCTTCTCGCGATTATGATACCGACGTAGAAGAAGATAAAGGAATGGCGGCGAGCATTGCGAAACCGCTCGCTAAATTTATCCGCAAAATCAACGACCAGATTATGTCAAAAAAGAATATCCTTATTCTTATCAATCAAGTACGAGAAAACGGGAAAACATTTACCGGCGCAACGATTTACAAAGAGCCGTGCGGACACGCACCTCGTTTCTACGCTTCCGTTATTGTTAGATTTGGAACAAGGACATTCACCAAGGGCGATAAGGTAGATTTGACAGACGGAGAAGAATCGGATGGATTCAGACTGAAATTCAAAATTATCAAGAACAAAACGGCCTCCACACAGCGTGGCGGTGGATTTGTGACTTTCCGATACGACAGCGGTCTTGATTGGCGTAAAGATATGCTTGAAATTGCCATCAAATATGATTTTATCAAACGACCGAATAATCAGACCTATGTTCTTGTGGACCTCGAAAGTGGAAACACTTATATGAATCCGGACGACCAAACGGAATTAAAGTTCCGTGGTAAACAAGCGTTGCTTGACTTCCTTGAAACACATATTGATTTTCAGAATAAGTATCTGCGTATGCTGAACGATTTTATCTCTCACACGGATAACAAGTATGGTTCTCTGCTTGACGCTCGTGAGAGCGCAGAAATCGACGCACAAGAGCGTTCTGTAAGGGGTCAAAACGAACAGACAGAAGAAGAATTGATGAGGGAGATGGAACGAGATGCCGCGCAAGAGAGTGTGTCGGATTAAACTGACGTCTGAGCAAACTGACAAAGTAATCGATATTTGTCAGAAAGAATCCGCAAGAATTAACGAAGATTTCGTTCGTCAGTTACAAATCAAACAACAAGAAATCAACGAACTGTACCATCACAAAATGGCGCTTGACGCAGAAATCAGCGCCATTATATACGAACTGCAATCGGCAAAGGAAGAAAAATCAAGTGCCAAAAAGAGTACAGACAGCAACAAGACGACAGACAACGAGGGTTCAGAGAGAAAGTAAAACCTCTCCCACACGCTCGTATTCTAAGAAACAAGAGAATGACATCGCCGAACGTTTTGACGGCAATCGTGTTAAAAACAGCGGCGCAACCATGTTTGCGAAGGGCGATGTCTCTCTTGCCGATATTTTGGTAGAAGCCAAAACAAAAACAACGCATACAAAATCCTTTTCCATACAGAAAGAATGGTTAGAAAAGAACCAACAAGAAGCGCTGTTTATGGGTAAGCCATACGGCGTCTTGGCGTTTAACTTTGGACCAAACGAACCAAACCATTATATCATAAGCGAGGAACTATTCTCTATTCTGATAGGAAAGATAACTGACTAATGGATAACGGTGGATTTTTCAGCAAAGACAAAATGCTGTTTCTTTTATAGCAAAAAATAAAGGCGTTTATTACCTACTATTATTTGCCGTTTGATGACAATGTGGTAGAGTTAGAACAGGACGGTCTATCTTGGAATTATATCGAATTTGTTACTGAAGAACAGAATAGCCGTCATGTCGATAATGTTGTTGCCACCGGCCATTGTGAAGTTGATAAAAATACGTTCTGTGTTCATTTTCAAAGCACAGATTACGATAAAAATTTTAAGGTATCGTTTGTCTTTGCTTCTTGGAATGATTTTGTGGAGTATTTTATTTGTCAATATCCAGCCGAACTGTTAGCACAATTTCCGATAGAAAACTGCTTGATTACGATGACTATCACGCAGGAAGATTCAGAGACAACACATATACGTATTGAATAACGCGGAAAGGTCAACCGAGAATGTTGCTTCTTGGGTTGACTTTTTCTGTCATTTGTGATATAATAGCGGTATCAGCATAGAAAGGTGTATCGAATGTGAGAAGAAAAAGAGTTTCATCCGATATTTTGATTTGTCCGATATGTCATAAGGAATTCATACCAACAGATGAAACAAAATTTATCCGCAAAGGCGGATACACTTGTAGTTGGGATTGCTTTACATACGGTATGGTAAAGCATACGGAAAAAAGAAAAAGAGGAAGGCCGAGGAAAAATGATTGTTGATATTAGAAATGAAGATTGCCAAGACACCATTCAATCATTAGAATCTCATAGCGTAGACGTAATACTGACATCGCCTTTCTATAATACAAATAGACCGATAATTATAAAACCGAGAGTTGGACACGCACCAGAAGGAAGATACGATATTCATCTCGACAATATGACCTCATCGGAATACATCGACTTTACAAATCGCTTATTTGATGGTTTTGACAGAATATTAAAACAAAACGGCGTTGTAATATATAACATCAACTACGGCTCAGAAAATACGACGGATATGTTCTTGGTAATTTCTGACCTTATCTACAACTCTAATTTTACAATCGCCGACGTGATTTGTTGGAAAAAGAAATCGGCAATTCCAAATAATGTCAGCCCAAACAAACTAACAAGAATATGGGAATTTGTATTTGTTCTCTGCCGCAAAAATGAATTCAATACATTCCACATGAATAAAAAAGTTGTGTCAACAATGCCTTCAGGTCAGAAAGTTTTTGAAAACCTGTTTAACTTCGTTGAAACACCAAATAACGATGGTAATTGCAATCTCAATA
>Ga0265299_10000954_pt1 | contig 34985 bp, 27 predicted proteins | sample AusTroGonzalo_MG_4_FD_193485 | JGI IMG/M metagenome (GOLD analysis project Ga0265299, IMG submission 193485) | Bovine rumen microbial communities from tropical cattle in Woodstock, Queensland, Australia - Gonzalo_02 | ecosystem: Host-associated > Mammals > Digestive system > Stomach > Rumen ... | reverse complement strand
AATTCAAGTAACAGTTCTGTTTCATATTCATTTGTAGGAGAAAAGAAATTCACGTATTTTTGCAACCAAATTATTAACAGAAACATTATGATTTATTTGCTGATTCTCTTAGTGGTTTCGCTCGCGGTATCGGCTGTGGGCTGGAAGTATTTCATATATTTTTTCAGCCTCGGCTACGGCTACGGCGTGGCTGCACTGGCGGTAACAATTGGCGTGATGTTCCACACCGACCTCAGTCTGCCCACCGTGATGCTCCTTGCCATGCTGTTCATCTTTGGCATTAGGCTGGGCACCTATCTCTTTGTGCGCGAGCGCAAAGCAGCAGCCTACCGCAAGATACTCTACGACCCCTCGCTACAGAAGAAGAAACCCATTGGCGTGGTCTTAGCCGTATGGTTCTTCTGTGCAATACTTTATGTGGCACAGGTGAGTCCAGTGGCATTCCGTCTGGCCAATGGGCCGCAGGATTCTGAACTCTGGGCGTGGATTGGTGCCGCTGTGATGTTGTGTGGCATTGGACTCGAAGCCATCAGCGATGCGCAAAAGTCAGCTGCCAAGAAACGTAATCCAAAACGCTTTGTCGATACAGGGCTCTATCGCATTGTGCGTTGTCCAAACTACCTCGGTGAGGTGGTCATTTGGACGGGCGCGCTGCTCAGCGCTATCGGTGCCGACCTAGTGTGGTGGCAGTGGGTAATTGTAGGCATCGGCTACCTCGGCATCGTATATGTCATGTTCAGTGGTGCACGCCGTCTTGAACTACGACAAAACGAAGTTTATGGCAACGACCCAGAATATCAAGCATACGTCAAGAAGACTCCCATCCTTATACCTTTTTTACCAATTTATTCCGTCGCACGTTATGAATGGCTCAGTGCTTAATATTTTTTCCGATAGGGGCACACTTGCAGCAAAAGATGTGACCACGTGGCAGACCTTCTCCGGCAAGGGGATGAAATTTCAGTTGCAGTCCTACGACTGGGCTGGCTACGCCTGTGTGTCGTATCTTACCATGCGAGCCTTCCTTGGTCTGATGAAGATGGAAACCATTATCTGCACGCCCTACTCGAAGGATTTGCCTATCTTCTCGTACGACCTCATCAACGCCATCGGCAAGCGAACTTTGCTGATTGAGGTTTACGACACCCAACTGGAGCCCATCGACCTTTCCACAATGCAGTCGGTGAAAGAGTCGTATCGCGACCTGAAGGACAAGAGTTTGAAGCCAAACTGGTACGACTACCTTAGGCTTTCGCCCAGCACCAGCAAGGTGGGACCGTCCTCCAGACTGTCGTCGTTGACCACAGAGATGACCACCGCATACACCGACCTCTTCGCAACAGCCCCTACGGTTGACCCTGCCACAAAGACCGCCCGCAACAGCACATACGTCGAAGGTCTAATCAGCAACGGTGGACCCGCCATCAACACCATCCGCCAGATGCTCGGCTCCGAAGCCGCAGAAACCCTTTTCCGCCGCTTTTTGTTCGGTACAGAACGGTAAGGCTCGCGGACAACAATATTTTTCTTTATGTTTGATAGGATATTCTTATCTACAACAGCAATCAAGCAAGAAAAAAGAATAATTAATAGTTGCATTTTAAACCATTATTAGTATTTTTGCAGTCTAATAGTTTAATTTAAAACCATTATGGATGACATTTATATGCTTGCGGACACGATTATACTTGGCAAGATAGGCGAAAAACTGAAGTCTGTCAGGCTAAAGCAAAACATAACCCAGCAAAGTCTTGCGGAAGCCGCCAATGTGTCATTGTCAACAATCAAGAAAATCGAAAATGGCGAAATCCGTTCTTTTGACTCTTTTTTGAGAGTTATACGTATTTTGGGCAAACTTGATGTCCTACAGCCATTGATAGACAAGGAAGAAATGAGCCCAAGCGAATACTACAATTTTGTTCACGCTGCGCAAAAGGCTGTACGCAAACGTGCTGGCGGAAAAATCGGTCTTAATAAAAAGGAGAAATCAGAATGGTAGATGTTGCAAAGGTAAGTATGTTTGGCATCCCTGTCGGAACATTTCGGTGGGACGAACGATATGATATTGCTGGTTTTGAGTATGACCATAATTTTGTCGGTCGCGGGCTAGAGCCATCTCCATTGATGATGCCGGTGCGAGAAGGACGTGTATATTCCTTTGCCAATCTAAGCAGGGAAACTTTCAACGGTTTGCCCGGGATGTTGGCGGATTCACTTCCCGACACATACGGTCGTGCTTTGTTTGAGAGATGGCTTGCCATAACAGGCAGAACGAGTAGCAATCCTATCGAAACGCTTTGCTTTCTTGGTAAACGTTGTATGGGTGCATTGGAATTTGAACCAGCCATAGAGGTCGGCTTCGATTCAAATGCAAGATTTGAGATTGACACTTTGGTCGAAGTTGCGAAAGATGCTCTTGCCGAGAAATCGTCATTCGGCGTAAACCTAAACGATGACAAAAAGTCTGCAATTGCCGAGATATTACGACTTGGAACATCGGCTGGCGGGCAACGAGCCAAAGCAATCATAGCATACAACAAGACAACAGGCGAAGTTCGTTCTGGTCAAGTGGAAGCACCAGATGGATTTGATTATTATTTGATTAAGTTGGATGGTGTATCGGCTAATGTAGGATTCAAGGCAACAGAAAATTATGGTCGTTTGGAGTACTCTTTCTATAAATTGGCACAAGCCTGCCACATAGAGATGTCAGAATGCTCATTGATTGAAGAAAATGGGCGTGCACACTTTCTAACAAAACGCTTTGACCGTGCAAAAGGAAAGAAAATCCACATGCAAACACTTTGTGGCATTGCACATTTCGATTTTCGGCTTCATCGTGCCTATTCATACGAACAAGCATTCAATGTAATGAGAGAACTGCATTTGCCATATTCGGTGGCGAAGGAAATGTTTAGAAGAATGGTTTTCAATGTGATAGTTCGAAATCAAGATGACCACACAAAGAACATTTCGTTTTTAATGGGTGATGATGGAATATGGAAACTTTCTCCTGCATACGATATGGGCTATTCGTACAATCCAAATGGCGGTTGGACATCTACTCACCAAATGTCCATTAATGGCAAATTCGACAGCATAACTCGAAAAGATTTGTTGGCATTTGCCGCACAGAACAATATCAAGGATGCATCTAGTATTATTGATGAAATAATTGAAAATACTTCGTATTGGCCCAAAATAGCAAAAGATTGTGGCGTACCTTTCACAATGGTGGATTTGATACTTCCTAATCTATTGCTAAAACTATAATAATTACAAAAACCTATGGGCAAAAAGTCCATAAGTGGTTTTGTCTATATATAAGCCTTTATTCCACAACAAATTTCACCGTTTCTTGCATATTTTCACCATTTATTTGCAAGAAATAGACACCTTTTTCCAAATCTGCAACCGAAATTGTTCCGTTAGAAATTCCATTCGTAACTTCCTGTCCTAAAACATTGAAAATGGAATAATCGACCTGTCCGCACGAAAGATTATTCAGATAGAGGACATCGGAAACTGGATTAGGATAAACGTCCAAAGAATGGCTGGTGGATTCAAGAACTGCCGATGGTGCAGTCGTTGGGATTATATTGACGATAATGCCTTCTATCTTGGTCATTCCGTAGTAAAAATTTTCATCTGGAATGTCGTACCAATCATCCAACGAACCGCCGTAGCCAAAGTTGATATGGAACTTGCCGTCCGATTCGCGGTAGCCATCGACGACGACGTTGTGACCGACCGTACCCGCAGGATTTTCAACGGCCAAGTGCGCTGGATAACCTGCTTGCAAATTGGAAATTAAAGTGGCATACATTTCATCACTTGCTTCGCGATAAAGTTGGCATTCAGTAAAACCAAAACGCTGGTATGCGGCAAACGCTTGGTCAACATAAAAGGTTCCTGACCCATAATTGGGCGATGCAGTATAAATCTGTGTGCAGGCGGTACCACATGCAAAAATCAGTGCAGCTATCAACGAATCCGAAAGTTCCTCTCCACGCTGGAAAGTCGCATCAGCAGAATCCAACATCTCATTCAACTGTGGGAATGATGGGAATTGCATAGTTTCCCAATCGTCATCGATACTGTAGTTGCGTCCTGCAAAGTTGTGCGGATAGTCGTCGTCATCGTTAAAACGAGTGTTATTTGTCGTATGCAAATAATTGAGAATCTGCCCCATGGCAACAGCAGGACATCCGGCATAACAATGGTCATTATTCTCCATTGGGTCTATCGGACAAAGCATATTGAAAGGAGCCACCTGCGTCCAACTAGATGTAAGCAAACCTTCATTGCTTCGCGATGGCAGATTAGATGCAGGAATATCAACAGTTTTAAGTATTGAATTCTGCGCCCATCCATTCGATGCGCCAAACATAATCAACAAGAAAAAGGCTATCGGCTTTTCCCAAAAACGCCATGATATTTGTGTACTCATTTGATATAATTTTAAATTAAACTTTATTTTAATTGATGCAAAGATAGGACTTTTTTAATATTCCAATTATTATTTGGTAAGTTTTTAAGGCAGAAATTAACAAGACAAGACACTACAATGTTTTTCGAGACTTTTGTGAGTACATAGTTTGTTGATAAGATTTGAGAAAACAAGCACTACATATAAGCATTTCTTTTGTAAGTTTGCAAAAAATAAATAAATGCAGCAACCAGAAACAAACAATTCAATCAAAATATTGTAAAACATAGAGGTTACAATTCATACAAGAAAGGAAATTATCTGTTATGGCACAATGGAGAAAGAGTAAAATACAACGCGAAAATGGAGATTGGGTTGAAGCCCAGTTTCCTGTAATCGTATCTGCAAGTAGAAGTACAGATATTCCTGCCTTTTATACGGATTGGTTCTTTAATCGACTCAAAGTCGGCTATTCAGCATGGACAAATCCTTTCAACGGAGTGAAAAGTTATGTGGCATACGGCGATACACGATTCATCGTTTTCTGGTCGAAAAATCCAGAGCCGTTATTGGAACATCTTGATTATTTGCAGGAGCGAAACATTGGCTGTTACATTCAATACACTCTGAACGACTATGTTGCAGAAGGACTAGAACGAGGCGTTCCCAATATTGACAAACGCATTGAAACATTCAAACATCTGGTTGAAAAACTCGGCAAAGGCAGTGTTGTATGGCGTTTTGACCCTCTGATTCTTACAGATAAGATTTCAATTGACGATTTGCTTTGCAAGGTTGAGAATATTGGCAACAAATTGGTTGGATATACTGAAAAATTGGTTTTCAGTTTTGCGGACATCGCCGAATACAAAAAAGTAAAGGTTAATCTCAAAAATAACAATGTCAATTATTCCGAGTGGACAAAAGAGCAGATGATTGAGTTTGCTAGGCGGTTGGTTGAATTGAACAAATCAAACAATTGGAACTATGATTTGGCTACATGTGGCGAAGCGGCTGACCTTGATGGCATATCGCACAACCACTGCGTTGACGACAATCTGATGATTCGTTTGGCTCATAATGATGAAAAACTAATGAAATTTCTTGGCGTAGAAATTCATAACATCGAAAAGTCTCTGTTCGGCGCAACACCAATCCCTGCAAATGCCATTATGCTTAACAATAATCTATACGCTCTAAAAAAGAAGGATAACCGCGACAAAGGGCAACGCATTACATGTGGCTGTATGGTAAGCAAGGACATCGGAGAGTACAACACCTGTCCGCATTTATGCGAATATTGCTATGCAAATGCGAGCAAGGAAATTGCTGTAAGAAACTGGAAAGCACATCAAACCAATAAATTTGGAGAAACAATAAAAGGATGAAAAAAATGAATATAAATGAACTTTTAGAAATTTATAAGAACAAATGTCCTTATTATGATAATGCAAGATATGAAGAAGCAAAGTGTGGGGATCTTATAAGTCTTATTAATATCGGGACTGATTTTGCAAAATCTGAAATGTTTGAAAAAGCTGTTGCCTGTTGGCAGTATGTAGCTGATTTGGGTAAAGGCAACGCTGACGTCTTCTCTAATTTAGGAGTTTGTTATTACTATGGTAACGGAGTGCAACAAGACTATAAAAAAGCTGTACATTATTATCAGCGAGCGGCAGCATCTGAACATCCTTTTGGAATGTACAATTTAGCTGTCGCTTGTGAGTCCGGCAACGGCACACCTGAAGATAAGGAAAAAGCTGTTAAGTATTATCGTAAGGCTGCTGAAAAAGGTGTAAACCAAGCTATTGATGCTTTAATCAGATTAGGATTGTATGATGAAATAAATGGCTTGGCTTTTTATGGAATAAATATGAATGATGATTCGTTTTAAAGACTTATTATTATGGCTGGATATTATTTTAATTTGCCCGCAATAACGCATTTGTCTCTTGTAGAAATGCAGGTTTTAGTAACACACTCATCATTTTCATATACGGGTGGCACTTGCCATTCAAGAAATATAGTAATGTTATGGAGACATATTAATAATATCCGCCAAGGCAAGCGAAGTTTGCTATTAACATACACCTCTCATTTGAAACAGTATTTAAAATGTTGTTGTGAATTTGTGGACAAAACAGCAGCACAATATATTGGTACTTGTTTCAAGAATAAACCTCGTAGTCAATGGAACGAAATTCTTGTTGTGGAAGCACAAGATATGCCCATTGAGTATTTTGAAGAAATAAAGCAATGGGGAAAAGTATCTTATAGCTGTGATGATAGTGCCATTTTATATCCAGAACATTGTTCAAGACAAGCGGAATTAAAGGCGTTATTCCCTAATAATATAAGTTATATTTTAAGCAACAACTGGTCTTTACAGAGCACGCAGCGAATTATGAAATTTGCAAAACAAGCATTTCCATATGCTGTTATCCCCCAGCAAAATATTAATAGTTTGGCAAACAATGTTGGAGAGATGCCAATCTTATATATTACAAATGGCGATAGTCAAAAACAGAATGATGCTATCGTAAATATTGTTAATGCTTATTCTTCCGACTATCATAATATTGGAATATTAGTCCCGTGGAAAAACGATGTTTTATATTTTGAAAAGATTCTAGACAATGCTAGATTTGTTTTTAGCACATATTATCCCGATGAACAAAGATTTCCTAATTGGGGCGTTACCGATTTTTGCTCTACACATTTGACAACATTTAAATGTGCAAAAGGGATATGTTTTGACACAGTAATTATTCCGAACTTTCACAAATACAAAGAAAATTGTGGCACATTCAATATAAACTGGCAAGATTATTATGTTGCATGTACATCTGCTCATCAAAATTTATATCTCCTAAGTGACTATGAATTGCCTCAACTTAATTCAATAATAGATAAACAATATTTATAATTATGGCTGGATATTATTTTAACTTGCCTGCAATAACGCAGTTGACAATTCCGCAGCAAGCGGCATTGAATGAAACTCGACCGATAGCATTATCGGGTGGTCCAGGAACAGGCAAAAGTGTTGTTTCTTTATGGAGACACATTAGAAACTACGAAAAAGGCAAACGGAGTCTTTTACTAACATATACAACGACGCTGAAGCAATATTTGAAGGCCTGTTGTGGAACAAAAAACAATAATGCCGCCCCGCATGTGGGAACATCTTACCGCAATCGTCCACATACAAATTGGAGTGAAATTATAGTAGATGAAGCCCAAGATTTAGAGAATATGTATTACGAGGATATCAGACGATATGGAAGTGTGTCTTATGGTGCTGATGATTCACAGATTTTGTATCCCAACCATTGTTCAAAAGAAGCTCAATTAAGGAATCTGTTTCCTTCAAACGTTCCTTGTGTTTTGAATAAGAATTTTAGAAGTACACAACGAATTATGAAATTTGCAAAACAAGCGTTCCCTAATGCTGTTATTCCTCAACAAATTATAAATGGGTTGGCAAATAATCCTGGTGAATTGCCTGTATTGTTAATAAGCAATGGAAATAAATACGAAAAGACTAATTCTAAACAAAATGACGCAATTGAACGTATTGTCAATTCATTCCATGCAGATACTCACAATATTGCGATATTAGTTCCTTGGCAAAGTGATGTTAGAATATTTGAAGGTATTATTAACGAAATGGGTTATGTCAAAGACCGTGATTTTAGTTCTTATTGCGGTGATGATTATGACACAACAGGACATGGATGTGGCGATTTGCTAAACATTCATTTAACGACCTTTAAATCTGCTAAAGGATTGGAATTTGATACTGTCATTATCCCTAATTTTCATAGGCTTATAGAAATATGTGGTAAATTTAATACAGATTGGCAAGACTTCTATGTTGCCTGCACTCGTGCAAGGAGCAATCTATATCTCATAAGCAATTACGATTTACCAAATTTGAATTCAGTAACAGACAAACAAAATTTATAATTATGAATACATATTATTTTCCAATACAATCAACATCACTTGCACATTATTTTGGATGTGCTTGCATTAAGGCGGCCAAATATTTCAACAACAAGCCGCAAGACATTCAAGACAAGTATAACGATTTCCTGTTGCTTACAAGTAAACAAGGAACGACAGAAACTGATTGCTGTCTGGAATTAGTGTTAACTGATGATGAAATCAAAGATTTGATTGATGTAAAAGAAAATTGGTATTTGTTTGACACAAAGCCTCTTCCAATAACAAGGATTAAAAAAATTTATTTTTCAGATCCAGAACAAAAAGATGATACTATAACTAACATTACAATGAGTACCGCGTATGTACCTAGTAATTTGGTTGAAATATGCAAGTTTGACACCAACAGTAGTGATAGTATCCAAATACCAAAAGACTGCCAAGGTGTTGACCAAACAAATAAAATAAATCAATATGATAGATTTTTAGGAGCCTTGGCTTTGATGCGTATAGCTCATGAACCATATATGAACTATTCTCAAAATTATATTGCGACATTATCTTTCTTTAATAATGGAATAGAAAAGCAATTAAAATCAAATGAAAACTTATCGTATGATAAAAATTTTCCATATAGAGGAATATTTAGCAATAATAATGGCTTTAAGAAAATATTACCATATTTGAAGATGCCTATTAATGAAGATGTGCTGAATATAATTGCGCAGGAAAATAATCAGATTATCAAAAAAGATAAGATTTCGCGAATAATAGATGTCGAAAGTTTTAATGATACTTGGACCTATACAATTGCTATACTCAATGCATATGGTGTGGGCGATGAATCAAGAAAAAAGAGAGTGGATGGATTGATTCAATCAAATTTCAGTTCATTAAAAGATGGCAAGCAAGAAGGTGTTGCTCTTTGTTATGGTTACAATCGAGGATATTCTGTTTTTACAAAGGATTATGGTATAGATAATAAGGTTTCATATAAATACAAATTGCAAAGCCAATTGGATTACTACACAATAGAATCGGTATATCAATATGTATTTAATGATGTTGTGTCGAATGAATTTCCATATTTAGATAGCTGGTGTCCAAAACTAACCCCTAAACCTTCTAAAATTGAAAATAATTATGTGAATTATGTAATACTTGATGAAGTTATTATTGGTAAAAAATATTCTAATGATTCTTCACCAAAATGGTGGAATATTATTTCTCAAAAATTAGAAAAAATATTTGGTTCTAAAGCTAAAGATATTTTGGACTCAATTAAGCCTATTATAGAAAATGATGTGTATAAGTACATAAAAGACGAGATACAAGAATCTTTTGGTGAAAATAGACAACAAGAAGTTTTATTGCAAAATGAATTGAAAACATTAAAAGAAAAACTAAGCGAAGCAGAAGAACAAAACCGAATGCTTCAAAACGAATTAAAATCCAATACAATTTATAATCATCAAAGCGAAACTATTAATAACCAATGGATTGTTGCAGAACCTGTTCCAAATTATGGAACAACAAATTCAAGGGAAGAAAAGTAAAAAGTTGCTATAGTTAAATATCAAGATTACACATTGAAAGAATTAAGGGCTATGGCAAGAAAACAGAAGCAGAATATAACTTATGAAACAAAACTCGGTGACTTATTACAAGTTTTGACAAATAATAATGATTTATTTTCATAAAAGATTTTTAAAATGTCAATATTTGATTCGTTATATAATGCTGCTACTGACAATAGGTCATTAGATTCATTTTTAAAAAGAAACATTACTAACATTGCTGATTTTTGTTCAAAAAATGTAGAAACACAAAGATTAGAACTTGACAATTTTGAAAAGTTTGTTCTTTTTAAAACTAGTGTTATTGAAGAACTTGACTATTCAAAAATTCACAATCGTGCATTCATCTATTATTTGATGGATTATTGCGAACGATTTTGCTCTACATCTGTAATAGTTCAGATATATAGAATAATACAAAGTAACAATCTTAACATAGGTTCTCGTCTTGACGCGGCAATGCTATATTTATACAACACACCTTCAAACGATGTGTTTATTGAACGGTTTGACGAAATCTGTATTAAATTACAAATAGCTATCAATGAAGAAGATGATGATGACAAGAATTCAATTGCTTCTTTTTTGAATTACTATTCTTATGTAATATATAACACATCACAAGACTTTGCACAAAAGTTACAATCTAAATACACAATTGCCCTTGAGAACAGGAATCTTCCTTTTCTAAAAAACAATTTAATAAGAGAAAGCCTTGCCCTTGATATTCAAGATTCAGAGAACACATATCAAGCCATTCAAGCCAAGATTGACAAAATATTAGGAAAGAAAGAGAGTGGTGATATTATCTATATAACAAGCGATGATTTATTAATTGAAACAGGCACAAATTATGCAGAATTACTGAAAAAAGTATCTCCAAATTTTCAAGCAATTAGAGACATTTCTGTCAAACAATTCAATCAATATGAGAATCAAAATGATATATTTTATTCTTTGGGACGTGGTGTAAAAATATTAAAAGAAGAAGCTCAATTGTATTCTTACATAAATAGCTATGGAAATATGCACGAAGCGAAAATGATTTCTGCTTTACATTATTTACCATTAGATGAATTGGATTGTAAAAACATCGAAATATTTGATTGGGCCTGTGGACAAGGTTTAGCAAGTGTTGTTTTGCATGAATACATAAACAACAATAAATCAAAATTGAATATTAGTCGCGTTGTTTTGATAGAACCTTCAGAAATAGCTTTAAAACGAGCCGCCTTGCATGTGAGACATTTCGCCAAGCAATGTGAAATAAAAACAATTTTAAAAGACATTGATTCTGTTCAACATACTGACATTCAAAGCAATGCAAATACTATTAAAATTCATTTATTTTCAAATATTCTTGATGTAGATGGTTTTTCAATGCAGCATCTTATATCATTGATTGCGCAGACGCAAAAAGGCAATAACTATTTTGTATGCGTAAGTCCATATATTACAGATGCAAAAACTGCCCGTATTGATAAGTTTGTACAACATTTTGCAAACAATTATGATTCTTACAAAACTTATTACGAAGTTGAAAATCGAAAAGGTGATTGGAAAAACGAATGGTCAAGAGTAATAAGGGTATTCAAAGTTAATTTATAAAATCTCAAATATGAAGCGAACCATATCAATTATAACACTTATACTGCTGTTAGCCACGGCATTCGCACAGCAGCCCGACAAGGCAAAATATGCAGCATCGCCATCGGGATTTATGCAGAAGGAAATAATGAAGGACATCACCGGCAAGGAAGGCGATGCACCGAACGACAAAAAGTTCGTAATGGACTTCAACGGCAAGACCTATCCCACCGACCCAACCAAATACACAACCGTATGGCACAACGACCCTGTTTCGCAAGGACTTAGCGGCACATGCTGGGCATACTCGGCAACCTCGTTCATTGAAAGCGAAGCCTATCGCAAAAGCGGACATCAGGTGAAACTGTCGGAAATGTTCACGGTTTATTGGGAATATGTTGCCCGCGCCGAAGAATTTGTCCGCACACGAGGCAATATCGAACTTGGCGAAGGTAGCGAGTCGAACGCCATAAAGCGCGTGATGTTCAACCACGGACTTATGCCCTACTCGGCTTACAACGGTCTGAAGGAAGGTCAGAAATACAACAACCATGTAAAACTTTACACCGAGTTCAAGGCCTATCTCGACGAGGTTGCAAACAAAAACCTCTGGGACGACGATGTCGTAGGCAAGGTTAAGGAAATCCTCGACCGTAACATCTGTACGCCTCCCGAAACATTCATCTACGAAGGCAAGACCTACACCCCGAAATCGTTTATGGAGGAATACCTGAAAGTAAGACCGAACGACTATTTCAGCTTCATGTCGTTCAAGAAATACCCATACAACCAGCGCCACGAACTCGAGGAACCCGACAACTGGTGGCATAGCAACGAATACTACAATATTTCGCTCGACGACTACATCTGGATTATTCGAAACGCCATTACAAACGGCTATTCTGTAAGCCTCTGCGGCGACACATCCGAACCAGGCTATGTGAAGGAAAACGAAGTCGGCATAATTCCAACTTTCGACATTCCAGCCAAGTACATCAACGCCGACTCGCGCGAAATGCGACTCGAAAACGGATGCACCACCGACGACCACTGCATACAGATTGTTGGCTACCAAAAGATTAAGAACCAATACTGGTACTTGATAAAGGACTCTGGTTCGGGCGGAATGGATGGTGCTCACCGTGGCTACCGTTTCTACAGCGAGGACTACATCAAGCTAAAAATGATAAACATAATGGTAAATGTCGATGCCGCAAGGAAAATCCTTGACGGAATAATAAAATAACTATGAACAACGTCATTCCACAAGTTAGAACAATAACGCGATACGGAACGGGGAGCGTAATATTGTTCAACTATGCGGAATCTCCTAGAGAAACGTTATTAGAAGGAGATTCCGTACAAGCGAACTCACGCGACACATACCTTAGTCGGTTCGTTCAGCTTTACGGAATGACGATTAGAGGGTAATAATGACTAGGATGGTAATCTAAACAAAACAAACCATGACAGAAGAATTCATAAACGAACTGAAAAACGACAAAATTCCCGTATTGGAGGAATTCTACACCATACAGGGCGAAGGCTTCAACAGTGGAAAAGCCGCCTACTTTGTCCGCTTGGGCGGATGCGACCTTGCCTGCCGCTGGTGCGACTCGAAGGAATCGTGGGTTCCACGCCTCTACCAGTTTGTAAAGATAAATGACATTATCGACCGCGTAAGGCAGACCACAGCCGATACTATTGTCGTAACAGGCGGAGAACCACTAATTTACAATTTCAACCGTTTTACCGAACTTTCACGGCAAGCAGGCATAACCACAATGATAGAAACCAGCGGAGCACACGAGTTCAGCGGAGTGTGGGACTGGATTTGCGTATCGCCCAAGAAGCAGATGCCACCTCTGCCCGAGTTCTACCAGCTTGCCAACGAACTGAAAGTAGTCGTTTTCGACGAAACAGACCTCGAATGGGCAGAAAAATGCTCGCAAAAGGTCAGCGGACGCTGCGAACTCTACCTGCAACCCGAATGGAGCCAATTCAAGCGCACCGGCGACATGGTTGTCGATTATGTGAAAAAAAATCCGAAATGGAAGGTCTCTGTGCAGATGCATAAGTTTTTGAGGATACCCTAGAGGATTGACAATTAATCGTTTCTTTTGTTGTAAATACTTTGTACATTTATATTATTTTCGCAATTCAAAAAATTAATTATGGTAAAAAGATTTATTATTACGATAGGTATTTGTGCAATAGCATTTTTTGCAACTGCTCAAATCGACTATAGCGACTGGGTTGGCGGATACCCAGACGGTTGCACAAGCATAACGGTTGGCAAGAAAGCCAGCGCAGATGGTTCGGTTTTCACATCGCACACCGACGACAGTCACCGCTCAAAGTCGGAATTCAACATCGAGCCGGCACGCGACTATCCCAAGGGCGCAACAAAAAAGATTTACAAGCGCGTATCGAAGAACATCTACGCAATGCCCACATACGAGTTTGAGGAAGTCGGTGAAATTCCGCAGGTTGCGCACACATACCGCTATATAAATACCGCCTACCCATGTATGAACGAAAAGCAGCTCGGCATAGGCGAATCGACTTTCGGCGGACGCAAGTCGCTGGTTTCCGAAAACGGACTCATAGACTGCACACAACTCTGCCAACTTATGCTCGAACGCTGTGCCTCTGCCCGCGAAGCAATTGCGCTAGCCGGCGGACTCATTAAGGAATACGGCTGGATCGACGTCGGCGAATGCCTCACCATTGCCGACAAGAACGAAGTTTGGCACCTTGAAATCATCGGTCCTGGCAAAGGCAAGAAAGGTGGAATCTGGGTTGCACAACGCGTTCCCGACGACCACGTTGCCGTAAATGCCAACGCCAGCACAATCAAGCATATAGACTTGAAAAACAGCGATATGTTTATGGCAAGCGAGAACATCTTCAAGATGGCTTTGGACTCGGGATGGTGCAAGTCGGAAGCAGATTTTGAGTTCTGCCACGTCTACGCACCCGAAAGCCGCAACAGCATTGCTGCCCGCCGTCGCGAATGGCGAGTATTCGACCTTGTGGCACCGTCGCTCAAACTCGACGCCAACGATCAGGACTATCCGTTTTCGGTAAAACCTGACAAGCCAGTGACTTTGGAACAACTTTCGATGATTTTCCGCGACTACTACGAAGGCACGCCATACGACATTACACACGCACTAACCGTTACCGACAAGGACGGCAAAGAGGTTATTTCGCCACTAGCAAACCCGCAGATGCCTTACGACCAGATGAAAATAGAGAACGTCCGCGGAAGTTGGTACGATGTTGACTCGAAAACAGGCAAGATTGAAATGCTTGGCGAACGCACGATAGCACGCTGGTACACAATGTACGCCACTATATTGCAATGCCGCTCGTGGATGCCCGACGAAATAGGCGGTGTAGCCTGGATAGCCCTCGACAATGTTGCGACTTCGATTTATGTGCCGTTCTACCCGCAAATCACGCAACTGCCCAAATGCTACGAAACGCCTGGTCGTCCAAACGGTTACACCCAGGAATCGGCTTGGTGGGCTTTCAACAGACTTGGCACACTCACGCACCAGCGCTGGGGCGATATGCGCAAGGATGTGGTTGATGCAGTGTGGATTCCATGGCAAAAAGAGCTTTTCGACAACCAGAAGAACATCGAAGCCGAAGCAAAAGCATTGATAGACAAGAAGAACGGCCGCAAGGAAGCCATTGCAAAACTTACCGAATACTCAAATATGTGGGGACAAAAGGTCGTTGACAAGGCTTGGAAACTCGGCGATTTTCTCTGGACTAAATATGATGAGAAATTCTAATCCAATAATGATTTACTTTTTACGTCATTCCGCAAGTCAGAACAGACACGCGATACGGAACGGAGATCGTTGTGATGTTCGACTGTGCGGAATCTCCCCAAATACTAATTTCAAGGAGATTCCGTATAAGCGAGTTCACACGACACGTTCCTTTGTCGGTTCACTCTGCTTTACGGAATGACATCTTATTCTAAACAATGTCATTGATTTACAAATACATATTAACCCTTATAACTATTACGCTACCGATTGCAGCAGTTTTCGGGCAAAACAATTTCACTGCTTCTCTGAAAAAGAATCTCGGCAACTACAGCCCACAATATATCGAAGCTGAAATTTCGTCACCAGTTGGCAACGAGCACCTTTACCCCAAGGTAATCATTTCGGAAGAGCCTTACACTCTGACACAGAATGCGATATCTTGCTATGATGCAATATCGTCATTGCCTTCCGAAACAAAGTTGGCAATGCTTAAAGCACATTCTGAAATAGCTTTTGCTGCTGAAAAATCGGGGTTAACAACCTATCCCGACGAACTTCTGTGGCTTCCGTTTGCAATTTCTGCATTCGACAAGGAATACGAACTTGACGGTAACTGCGGTGTGTGGGGACTGCAATACCTATATTCGATAAAATACGGCGTAGAAATCAGCGAATGCACCGAAGGCCGCCACGACATCATGCAATCGACACCAGCAGCGATACGCCAGCTTCAATATCTGCACGACAAGTTCGGCAAATGGGACGAAGCTTTGGCTGCTTATCTTTTCGGCTCGTCGAACTTGAAGCGTATGCAAGTGCAAAACAAACCTTTAAACGAAATTTACACATCGCTTGACCCGTATGGCAAGAACATTTTCGACATCTGGTGCGCAGTGATTTCGTGGGCAGAAAACTACAGAAACTGCAAAATAGAAGTCAAGGTGATTGAACAGCAATACGACACCATACGCATTAGCGACCGCATTCATATCGAACAGATTTCCAAGGTAATGGGCATAAGTCTGAACGAGTTGAAAACGCTCAATTCGACCTTCCATTGCGAAGTAATCGACGGAAGGCACACTGCAGTGACATTCAAGCTGCCTACTGGCAGAAAAGACGATTTTACAAGGCTTCACGACAGCATTGCCAAGTACAACGACACCATTTATTTTCCGCCTCCAAAGCCGCCTGTAGAATCGAAAAACTACGTCGTTGAAGGAAATGGCGACAAAATCATCTACACCATACAGAGCGGCGACTACCTTGGCAAGATTGCCCAGAAATTCGGAGTGAAAGTCAGCGACATACAGGCATGGAACGGACTGAGTGGCACTAACATAACCGCAGGAAAAACACTTGTGATATGGACTGGCAAAAAGTCAACATCGACTAGCCAAACTTCCCAACCGAAGACAACCACGACTACACAGCAAAAACCTGCAACGCAATCAAACACAAGCGCTTCCACATCAGCAACATTCAATGCTAAGGACTACACATTGGTGGAAACTTACACTGTAAAATCTGGAGACAACCCGTACAACATCGCCAAGCGCTACAGTTGGGCTACTGCAGATGAAATCTTAAAATGGAACAACATCTCAGATCCATCGAAGTTGCAGATTGGACAAAAACTGAATATTTACAAGAAGAAATAAGGGAATTTACGATTTAATACGTGTCATTCCGCAAGTCTGAACAATAATGCGATACGGAAAGTGGAGCATCATATTGTTCGACTATGCGGAATCTCCTTAATTAGCAATATTGTAGGAGATTACGGATAGCAGTCTTCACAACGCTCCCCGTTCCGTATCGCGTGTTACGACTAGCTTCCGTACCTTTAACTCGCGATACGAAGTGAGCAAATGACGAGCCCCTTTATTTATGCCATCGTATAAATGCTTGATAACATCACAATTACGTATGTCACCCAGATTTTTAGCGGACAACAATAATATTAATCTAAGCCACGTAAAAACTAATTTTCGCACCTTGAGCTCCCTGCGACGCATTGCGGTGTGCTAAACTAAGCCGAAGTAAGCGAAGCCAATCCAGCAGGTTTAATTTATATTAACTACCTATAATATATGTATAACATTGTCCAAAAGAAATAGCCGTGAATCTAAACAAAGAAATGTTAATAAAAGTTAAAAAACTTTTTGTCGGTAAGAATTAATTTTTTTACCTTTGCAAAGTTTTATTAAAATTTTATACGCTATGAAGAAATTTACAATTCTATTAGGGGCACTTATGCTTACAGTAAGTGTATTTGCCCAAGTAAACGACAAAGACGGAGAAGTCAATATGATGTCGAAGCGTGGCGAGTACATTCTCCCTGTTGAAGGCGATTTCGCACTCGGTATCAATGCTGTTCCAATTGTCAATTACTTTGGAAACTTGTTTAATGGTAACGTTGGCAACTCTGCAAATTTTAGTGCAATGAATTGGAATGAGATTTGGTCGGATGCAGCCGTCAACACTCCTCTTCTTTTTGGAAAGTACTATCTTTCCGACAAGTCCGCCATTCGTGCCGGTTTGACAATTGGTATTATGAATAGGGTTGAACGACAGAATGTCACAATGAACCAAGAAGTTCCGGATCCATACGTGACTGTTACAGATGTATATAATCGTACTGGTACAACTTTAGGTATTGGTGCAGACTATTTAATGTACAGAGGCAAAGGAAGAGTACAAGGTTTTTATGGAGGTGGATTTGCATTGTCGTACCAAAAGACAAAGAGAGCTTTTACTTACGGCAACCTTATCACTACAGAATTTACAGCACCATATTGGTATGATTTCTTGAATGGTACCTACCAATCCGGAGGTCAACGTACACTTTCGCAAAGTGCTAATCGCAACTATGGCATTACTCTTAGTGGCGTTGTCGGCGTTGAATATTTTGTTGCTCCTAAGATTTCAATTGGTGGAGAATTCAGACTTGGCCTTTATGCAGGAATTGAAACTAAAGGTGTGAGGACGGTAGAACGTTGGACTGGAACAGAGCGAGAAGTAGAAACTTTACCTAAGGAGGCTAACAATAATGAAGTACGCTTCAGAAATGCATCAACTGGTTCTATATTTATGATGTTCCATTTTTAATTAAAAAATCAATTAAATTAATAGAAATAATTTAGTATAAACAATAAAAATATTATAGTCATGAAAAAATTATTATCGATTATCGCAATCGCTCTTATAGGAGCATTTGTTTTGTCATCGTGCAACAATGAATACGAAACAGAACCATTGAAGACTGTAAATGTATCAGGAGAAGTAAAGGCTGATTTATCAATGACTTCAGCTCCGATGAGTGTAGCATCTGCAAAACTTATATTTAGAATTGATTCTAAGGAATTATGCGCAAAGCCTGCTGGAGACGGATATACACATACTAACCTTCAATATGAAGTTGATGTTTTTAACGGAAGATATTCTGTAGATTTACCAGCAATAAAGGATGATGTAAGTGTAACAATTATTCCTGTTGCTTTCAAGGCAAATCAAGTACAGCCAGATAATTCTCAAAAGGAAAAAGTATTTGAATCTAACAATATTCCTTTAACTATATATGAAGGTGGTGTCTTCTACCAGGATGTTACATACCAATCAGTAAATTAATAATATTATAAATGGACGAAAAAAAAGCCACTTTTAAAGTGGCTTTTTTTTCGTCCATTTATGGCAGATGTTTGAGATTAAAATTGGGTTGTGCATTTGTTCTGCCTTAGGTTCAAACTCTCAACTCTCAACTCTCAACTCTCAACTCTCAACTCTCAACTCTCAACTCTCAACTCTCAACTTTCAACTCTCAACTCTCAACTCTCAACTCTCAACTTTCAACTCTCAACTCTCAACTCTCAACTCTCAACTTTCAACTCTCAACTCTCAACTCTCAACTCTCAACTCTCAACTCTCAACTCTCAACTCTCAACTCTCAACTCTCAACTCTCATCTCTCATCTCTCATCTCTCATCTCTCATCTCTCAACTCTCAACTTTCAATTATTAATTATTCCTATTGCATATCTTGTTGTAAGGGCAGTGTTCGCAGTTGTCAATATTTTTTGTCTGTGTGAATTTTTTTTCAGGGTCAAGCAGTTCGTTCAGAATGCCTTTGAGGTTTTCGTTTACATCATCACTGAGTTTTACATCATTGTCGTTGAGAAGAATAGATTGTTTTTTATAGTCGTCAATGTCTTGTTTTGTCCGTGTTGCGCTTCCGCCTTTCTTTTCTTTTCCTTTTTTATATGCTTTCAGTGCGCCGTCGTTTAGATTCGTTACACTTATTATATATGGTTGGACAGTATATTCCTTCACCCATTTCAGTTGCGACATTATTTCGGAATAGATGAGCACCTGTGCGGCTTCCTTGTTCTTGAACGTTTCGGGATGCCAGAATTTTTCATTGTAAGTCTTTTTGTCGTTTTTGATAGAGGATGTCTTGTAGTCGATTACTCTCAACTTTTTTTCTTTCAGGTCGATGCGGTCGATTATGCCTTTCAGCAGTATTGTTTCTTTAGTTTTGTCGTTGATAATGTATTTTATTGTATAGTTTCTGTCTTTGTTGCCGTTATGTATTTTTTCATTTTCCAAATCGACAATCTGGAACGGAGCGTATTCCTCGTCGGTGGCAACAATCTTGTTCACGTATTTGCGTAGAGGCTTTATCATTATGTTCGACTTTGCCTCATCAAACTGTGCCTTGTCGGTTTCCTTAACGTTGAAAACCTTGCTTACGGCAAAGTTGATTGCCTTTTCGATGTTGGATTTTATTGTGGCAAAGTCTTCCTTTTCGATATTCTTGCCAATGTAGGGGTGGTACAGGAAGTGACAGGATTCGTGGAGGAGGTTTCCGAAGTCGAGTGCGCTGGTGTCGTCGTCGAGGTTTTCTTCTTCCTTGAGCCCTTCAATGTATTCAAAGTAGAAACTGAGCGGGCATTTCAGGTATGTGTTTATAAGTTTCGGGAATACGCCCTTTTTGATTTGTATGTCCTCTGTTGTGGAAGTTCCCTTGCTATATCCTAGCAGATCCTGTATTTCCTTTATATGGTCGTTTTTTTCGATTTCAATCGTCGGGGTCTGCGACGGACGGATTTCGTAACTCCTTGTGGTGTGGAACTTTTGGTTGACGGTATCATCGAAATCCCTGCGCTCGTATTCAATCTGTGTTATGAACCTCGACTGTTCGGCGTGCGAAATTTTTCCCTCGGTGCAATAAAGCATCTGTATGTGCTGGCTTCGTTGCAGCAATCTGTAGAAATAGTAGGCGAAAATACTGTTCTGGAACTCGATTGACGGCATCGAGAACGCTTTGCGCAGATTGTATGGTATCATACTGTCCTTGTAACTCGATTTAGGGAAGGTGTCTTCGTTCATCGAAAGCATTATTATGTTGTCGAAGTCGAGGCTTCGTGTCTCCATAAAGCCGAGTATCTGCAAAGGTTCGTCGGTGTTGCTGTCGAAAGCCATATTGCTCTTCTTTATGATGCTGGTCATCAACTTGTAGTACATGTTGTCCCTTTCGAAGGCAATGTCGTCGCCAAGTGCGTTGAGGAACGATGTGTAGAGCGTGACAATCCTGTGCATAAAGTCCGATTCTGTTCTGTGGCTTTCGTCGGAAAGGATGTTCTCGTAAACGAACTGGCACACCGATATTATATATTTGGGGAACGATTCGTCCATTTTTGCGGTGTCGAAGAAGACTTTGAGCAGTTCGTTGGAATTGATTTCTTCCCGTATGGATTCAATGTCGATGTAGTCGATTTTGCATTTCGCAATGGTGTTGTTTATTTTTGATATGAGTCCTTGCCAAATGTATGTCCGTGAGAAACTGTGCATTATTGCCGAGAAAATGTCCTTGCGGTTGAAATAGGTTGTGCCTTGCGACTTGTTCTCCGACCTGTGCATTGCCAGTTTCATTATTATCTGCACGAAACTTGCCGAAGCCGTGTAACTCAGCGGATAACCCATTGTGATGTTGCACTTTAGGGATTTTTCTTCTCCGTTGATTTTTAATGTTTTCGGCAGGGAGTATATCAGTGGGACGAGAAGTTTTTCGTCGCCAAGAATAATTGCTGTGCTGTTTAAGTTGTTGTAATTCTCCAGCAGTTTTGGGATTATTTTCGTCTGGGCAACGGCCGACGGCACTTCTATGACCTGCACCTTGCATTTTTCGTCGTCTCCGTTTTCCTTTTTGTATAGGTTTGTTATTGTATCGGAAAGTTCAAAGCCTTTTGGAAGCGGAAATTCCTTGAGGTCTGCACGAAGGAAAAGACCTGCTTCCTGCTCCTTGTTGTCAATGTAGTATTTGTCGGCATCCCAGAAAAAAAGGCATTGCCCGTTTTTCCTCCTTGTTGTTTCCCTGATGTTACGGAACAGACTTTTTTCGCATTCGTTGAGTGCGCTGAATCCTACAAAGGCATAGTTTTCGGAGTCGAAATCAGTCGTAAGCATTCTGTTTTCAACGAAATCGCGGTAAATCAAGCCTTGGTAGCCGATGCCTTTTTCTCGGAGTGCCTTGGTGAAATCATCGTAAATCGCTGGCATTTTTTGCCAAAGTTCAAGGCTCTTCATTTTTTTGTCGAGCACCGAGGTGTTGGAAATGTTTTGCCAGAACGACTGGAGTATTTTCATCAGGTCGTCTTCAAGGTCGATAAACTTTATGTCTATTTCCTTTGCGTCGGCTATGTTGCAGAAAAGTTTCTGTGGGTTGACGAGGTATTTGTCGATGTCATCGAAGTCGCTGAGCAGCACCTCTCCGAAATTGTAGAAATTATCGAAACTCGAGTCGCCTTCCGAAGCGTTGATGTGATTCGCAAAAATCTTGTAGAGCGTGTATATCATCACAACGTTTTCTGCTTCTTGGATTTTGGCGTTACGGGCAAATATTTCCTTTATTGGTGTTATTTTCGGTGCCCAGGTGACCTTTGTCGCATTTTTTTTCAGTGATGATAGCAGGGCAGAGCCAGTTCGATTGTTTGGCACTATAATCTCGACTTGTTGCAGGTCGTCGAACGTGTTTGCGATGTATTCTTGTACCGAGTCGATGAAGTGTTTCATAGTCTTGTGGCTTTTGAAATTAGGGTGAGGTCGGCAAGTACAATCGCAGCAAGAGCCTCGACTATTACTGGTGTGCGCAGTGCGAAACAGGTGTCGTGGCGTCCGTGAATTTCCAAGTCTTCAACTTTTAAACTATTGAAATTGAATGCCTTTTGCTTTTTTGCAATGCTTGGAGTGGGGTGGAAGTAGGTGCGGAATACAATTTCATTCCCATTTGAAATTCCTCCGTTGATTCCGCCGCAGTTGTTTGTCGCTGTTTTTCCGTCGGATGATACTATGCAGTCGTTGCATTCCGAACCGAACATTGACGCCGATGCTATTCCGTTGCCGAACTCGATGGCTTTTACGCCTGGAATTGAGAATATTGCGTGAGAAATGAGCGATTCCAGACTATCGAAGAATGGTTCGCCGATTCCTGCTTCAAGGTTTCGTATTTTGCATTCTACTATTCCGCCGGCAGAATCGTTGTCTGCAAGTGCCTTTTCAACGTTTGCCATACATTCGGGCAGTATCTGTGCTGAAATATCTATTGTCGGAATGAGTTTCTTTGCAATGCAGCCAGCGGCAACTATTGGCAATGTCATTCTTCCTGAGAACTGACCTCCGCCTAGAGGATTGTTATAGCCGTTGTATTTTCTGTATGCTGCGTAGTCGGCGTGTCCGGGACGAAAGAATCCGTCGAAATTGTAGTCTTCATCGCGAAAGTTCTCGTTTTGAAAGGCAACTACTATAGGTGCGCCCGTTGTGTGTCCTCGATAGATGCCACTTCGTATTTCGGGAATGTCGTTTTCGGTACGGGTGCTTGTGGCGTATCCGCCTGTTTTGCGCCGCTCAATGTCGGGCAGCATATCGTTTTCCGACAGCGGTATTCCTGCTGGGCAACCGTCAACAACGACACCGATTTCCTTGCCGTGCGATTCGCCGTAGAGCGTTATTCTGAAGATATTCCCAAAAGAGTTCATCCGATGAAATTAGAGGAACAAAAATAATGAGAAATATTGGAATGATTACTATTGTTGTCCACAAAAATCACGGATCTTTCATTTAACCGCCCCCTTTCGCTCAACGTATTGCAGCACATCGCAGTCAGCGGATTTGTTCAAAAGCTAACTGTTTGTATCATATATCATATCATAAATAACGACATTGTCCAGATGAAAGTGCCGTGTAAGAAAGATAGAAAAACATTTCCATTTCTTTGTCAAATATGAAAAATCAGTTATATTTGTCCCAACATTATAAACTTAAAAAGTTGGGAGTTTTAATTTTAATATAGATAATATGAGAGCAAAAAGTTTAATTTTGGTAATGTCGCTGCTATGCATTTCCTTTATGGTAGCAAAGGCGCAGAGTGTTCAAATCAAGAGCAGTGCAAGTGATGTGTTATATCGGGGCGTGAAGAATCCTGTCTCGATATTGGCAAAGGGTAATGATGGTGTAATGCCGTCAATATCAGATGGAGCAAAAATTTATTCGGGAAAAGTTTCTGGATTCGATGGTCAGTATGTGGTTGAAATAACAGATCCGAATGTTAAGTCGGTGACAATAAGTGTAGGAGAGGTCTCTACACAGTTTAAGGTGTTGGAGCTTCCTGTGCCGACAATTAAAATTGGAGAATATTGGAGCGGTGGCGAAATCCCCAAGTCAGTTTTTACAAGCTCTACACAACTTGATGCTGTAATAGGCGATGTCAACTTTCCGTTCAAGGATGTTGAATATACAGTGACTCAATTTACTTATATGAAAGAAGCAGATGGTATAACATCGTCGCATGTTGTAACTGGAAATAAGATACCAGCAGATATACTGAAGGATATAAAGAAGAAATCTTCTGGTTCTTCAATAGCATTTATCGGAATTAAGGTTTCTACACCTGCTGGTCCAAGAAATGCTCCTACCTTTACTGCTGAATTGGAATAAAGGGCCAGATAGGGACATATATTTTCGTAAGTTGCTATGCCGTATGTAATATAGCAAAGTAACTTTTTTATTCATCTCTTGCATTGTTGCAAAAAATACATTAAATTTGTCCTATCATTTGTAAATAGGTAAGAATATGAAAGAAATTATGCCCGTAAACGGGATTTTTGAAATGCCGGCTTTGCCGTTCGAGGCATCGGCACTAAAGGGAGTTATAAGCGCAGAAACCTTGTCGTTCCATCACGGAAAGCACTTGAAGGCGTACGTTGACAATATGAACAAATTGTTGCCTGGTAGCGGTCTCGAAAACTTGTCGTTGGTTGAGGTTGTGAAGCGTGCCGAAGGTGGAATGTTCAACAATGCCGGTCAGGTGCTGAACCACACCATGTATTTCGAGCAGTTTGCAGCAAAACGCGACAACAATAAGCCCGAAGCTAAACTATTGTCGCTGATTGAAAGGGATTACAGATCATTCGATGCGTTCAAGACTGAGTTTGTACAGAAAGGCGTAGGTTTGTTCGGTTCAGGTTGGGTTTGGCTGTCGCAGAATGCCGATGGCAAGCTTGTTATTACTCAGGAACCTAATGCAGAAAATCCAGTACGCAAGGGTTTGAAGCCGTTGCTCACTTTCGATGTGTGGGAACACGCCTACTATCTTGACTACCAGAACCGTCGTGCTGACCATCTAGCAGCATTGTGGGATATAATCGACTGGAAGGTGATTGAAGGAAGATTGTAATTTTGAAAAATCAATAATCTGTAGCGGTGCAATGTGTTGCGCCGCTACATTTTTTTTGTTAATAAATATATCCCGTTTGTGGATGTGTCGCTTGTGATATATGCTTACCTTTGCTACTCGTAAATTTTTCAATTGCTTATGCGATTTGATGAACTGACATTGCACGATTGTCTTCACGAGGCTGTAGAATCTTTCGGATTCGAGGAAATGACACGCATACAGGCTGAAACATTCCATCCGATTGTTGATGGTCACGATATTATGGCCTGCTCGCAGACTGGTTCGGGAAAGACCGTGGCCTTCCTTTTGCCGATTATGGAACGGATGCTTCGTTTCCCCAAAAATGGCATCAGGGCGTTGATAATTGCACCTACACGCGAACTTTGCCTGCAAATAGAGGAGCAAATCGAAGGTCTGGCATATTTTTCAAACCAGTCGTCAATTGCAATCTACGGCGGAAACGACCAGCAGGGCTTTGGCGACCAGAAAAATGCACTCGTCAATGGTGTTGACATCGTTGTCGCAACTCCAGGACGCTTGATTTCGCACCTTAACCTTGGTTATGCCGACTTTTCAACTCTCGACTTCCTTATTCTCGACGAGGCCGACGAAATGCTCGATATGGGCTTCTATCCCGACATCATGAAGATTGTCGCTCAGATGCCAAAGAAACGCCAGTCGCTGATGTTCAGCGCGACAATGCCGCCTCAAATCAAGAAACTCGCCGAGCAGATTCTGGTGGAACCCAAGTTCGTTGACCTTAATTTCTCGAAACCAGCCGCCGAAATCGACCAGAAGGTTTACATGGTTTACGAAAAGGACAAGATGAAACTCTTGCTTCACACCTTGGCGGAACATAAGGGCGAGAAAGTCATAATTTTTGTCGGCAAGAAGCAGAGTGTGGGCGAGATTTCGTCGTTCCTGCGGATGAACGGTCTGCCTAACCGACCGATAAATTCAAACTTTACGCAGGATGAACGCGAAAATGCAGTCCTCGACTTCAAGAGCGGAAAGACTAGCATAATCGTTACGACCAACCTGCTTTCGCGCGGCATCGACATCGACAATGTGAACCTGATTCTGAACTACGATATTCCGCACAAGGCCGAGGATTATGTTCATCGCATCGGACGAACTGCCCGCGCAGGAAAGGACGGTCTGGCGATAAGTTTCATCGGCGAAAAGGAAATTGAGCATTTTGCGCGGATTGAGAAACTTCTTGAGCGTGTTGTCGAGAAGTCGCCTTTGCCCGAAGGCTTGGGCGAAGCACCTGAATATGCTCCTGGCAAGAAGCCCTCGCGACGCAGACATGGTGGTGGAAGACGGTTTTCGGGACAAAGGAAAACCGCACCGCAAAAGTCAGAAGGTACTGCAAACGAGGCAAAAACGCGCAGACCGCATCGTCACAGAAGACCGAATAAGGAAGCGGTACAAAATTGAAGGTTATTGACCGCATAGGTAAGTAACAATGCGATTGACATTACAACTATGTCCTTTCGGATTTGCAACCTTTAGCTCACTGCCAAAGGCAGTAATCCGAAAGTCTTGAATATAAGGATTTTTAATCCGAATAATCCAGTTTTATCACTCCTAAACATCTCGTTATAATTTGCGGTGAACGCATAAAAATATCGACTCACCGCAAAATTAAAGCACTATGTCCTTTCGGATTTGCAATCCGAAAGACTTGAATATCAGGATTTTTAATCCGCAATAAATATCTCACCGCATTGCAACCCCACCGACCGCCTAATCCTAAATTTCTTTTACAAAAATATTTCACGCATACAATTTTTGCGAATAATAATAAACATATTTGTGGCTAGATATAACAAAAAATCAGTAACTTTGTGGTCTAATTATTTAGAGAATGTCTAAAGTTGTAAAATATACTAGTCCAGAACCGAATCCACAAATAGTATCAGAAAGCGACAAATCATATATCTTACCTCAAGATTATCAAAAATGGTGCAATGAAATAGTGTCGCTCATTGAACAAGCTAAGTTACAAGCCGTACTTAACGTGAACAAGGAGTTGCTGGCACTCTATTGGCAAATAGGCAAAGGAATACTACAAAAACAAGAAAAATTCGGTTGGGGGGCGCAAGTCGTTGAACAATTAGCAAAGGATTTGTCTATTTCATTTCCAGATGACAGAGGCTTTTCTGCTCGAAACTTATGGAATATGAAACGTTTTGCTTCTGATTATCCTGATTTTCCATTTCTGCAAGTCCCGCTTGCAGATTTTAATCAATACGAAATTCTGCAAGTCGCACTTGCAGAAAATTCAGAAACAAACTCAGGGCAACTCCCTCTCATTAAAATAGAGAAAAACGGTGAACAGTTTATGCAAGTACAACTTGTACAAATAACATGGTATCATCACATTTCTCTTATTCCCAAAGTAAAATCGCTTGCTGAGCGGGCTTTCTATATTATGGAAACTGCAAAGCAAGGTTGGAGTCGCGATGTTATGCTTGCCAATATAGCGGCAGATTATCTTCATAACAAAGGAAAAGCAATTACCAATTTCAAAAACACTATTCCGCCAACACATTCCGATTTCGCACGTTATGTATTTAAAGACCCATATTGTTTCGGTTTTATAGGTACACTCTCGCTCAAAAACGAATACGAAATAGAGAAGAAACTTACCGAACATGTTACCGATTTCCTAATGGAAATGGGTAGAGGATTTGCTTTTGTCGGACGACAGTATCATCTCGTTGTCGATGGCGATGACTACTATATCGATCTCTTAATGTACCATCTTCAAATGCACCGTTATGTAGTCATAGAACTGAAAGCCGTTGAATTTATACCTGAGTTTGTAAGCAAACTTAATTTCTATATTTCTGCAGTGGATGAATATATAAAAACACCGCAGGATAATCCAACTATTGGCCTGTTACTATGCCCTACTAAAAGTAACGAAAAAGTACGTTTTTCGCTACGTGGATTTTCACAACCAATGGGTGTTGCCGAATATGAGATAAAGAAAATAATAGAAGATATACAAGATGTTCTGCCAGACTTCAATAGTATAGATTTGGAGAACACCCCAAGTGACTAAATAGTATATTTTTTTTTACTAAATAACCATAATTTGGTTATTTTACAAAAAATAATATTGTTCTTTCGGATTTGCAACCTTTAGCTCGCTGCCACTATGTCCTTTCGGATTTGCAACCTTTAGCTTGTCGTCCCTAAGACAACAATCCGAAAGTTCTGAATATCAGGACTTTCAACCTTTAGCTCGCTGCCTAAGCAGCAATCCGCAAGCAAATACCTTATCTCATTGCAACCCCACCGAACGCTTAATCCTAAATTTCTTTAACAAAAATATTTCCACCTACGATTTTGCATTTTATAGTCTTTGCAATAGTTGTGAATTTTCAAAAAAATCCAAAGATTTATTTCGCCAATACATATTTTTTGTACTTTTGTCCTGTCTCTTGCCGGTAAGTCGCTTGCGATGGGTGGGCGGGGACAGACATATAGAAAGACGTTTACTGACGTTTTCCTTTGACGAGCCAAAATCTCGCAAATTTTGAATCATCTGTCAAAGAAAAAGCAACGGTGAATGTCTGCGTTGGTGTATATTGATAATAATCAATAATAACACAGCGTGGGCTTCGCGTTGCTCAATCTTACAGATGAAGGCAATGCGAGAGCCGTGGTTCGTGGGAGCGAGTAACAAGATTCCCACGTTTTTCTTTTTTTGTTGATACCGAGGTGGGGAATCGGCGGAGAAAATAAGAAAAAGAATGAATTTGGAATATAATAGTTCATTATGCAAAAGGGTTCTCTTGACTATTTTGTCATTATTTTTATTCGTTTCGCTTTATCCACAAAAATTATCTATTACTGACCTGACAAATATTGTGTCGCAAAGTAGTTACGAAAAAGCGGAATCAATTCTAACCGCGAAGGGATGGATGTTTTATAAAGCAGATAATGATTATATCGACGGAAATAAATTTCAAATAATAGAATTTGCTTATGGATTAACTTATAACGATAGAGCTCAGGCTTGGATAATGTTATGGTGCTATAGGAATCGTCCATGTGAAGTTAGTTATCAAATGTTCGATAATGAGTATTTTCCTAAAATACGTGGACAGATACAGTCGGCTGGTTTCAAGTCTGGTAAAACGAAGTTTGAAGAAGATGTTCAAAAAACAGAATATTCTAATGATGGATATTACCTAACTCTTACTAATAAGACGAAAAAAAATGATTATTATGAGACATCTAACATTTTCGTCTTTACTATATTGCGTAAGGGTAGTGAAGCAGATGAAAGAAATGGTTACAAAGAAGAATATGTAAGTGGCTATCATTTTAAATACAATCTTAAAAATGGATTACTTGAAGGCAAATGTGAAGTGTATCGCAAAAGAAAACATTGGTTTTTTGGCTTGGGGAAATCTGCAGATGATGAAGAATATCTGAAATACTATTCAGCAAATTTTGTAAAAGGACGGGAATTTGGTCAATTTAAAATGTACGATTCAAAAGGAAGATTGGTTTATGACGGACAAATGAAAGATGGTAATTTTACAGGAAAAGTCAAAGTGTATGATTTATTGGGCAAACATATTATTCAAGAAGGGTCATTTACAAATCGCATGCCTCTTAGACAGGAATTTATAAGTACTGGTATGAAAAGTCGCCCGTGTTCAGAATATGACTTTGTCGGCATTGATGATTTTACAGGTGTTTTACACGAATATTATAGTGATACCCTTACAGAAGATGGGAAAGTAACAAAAGGCAAGTTTACTGGTTGGGAATATTTGAAAAAAAAGCCAGAAAACATTTTTAGAATGTATGACTATGACGATTTTGTCAAACTTGATGAACAAATTGATTTTATTGATAGCGATGAGAAGTATTATAATGTAAAAGTATCATATAAGGATAATAAGCCTCACGGAAATATTCCTGTTTATGATATTGACGGGAATAAGGTAATGACATTGTCGTACAACAATGGCGTTTTGAAATCATACAAGCGTTACGAAGATGGACTTTTGGTAGAAGATGGTATAACAGATTCTATTATGGGATTTACTGGAATTAAACGAGAATACGACTACTGGGATGGTTATTTGAAGGTTGAATACAGTCTGAAAAATGATACTATAACTGGAGAAAGGAAATCATATCATTCTAATGGAAAAATAATGACGACAGAAAAATTTGTAAAGGGAGAATTGGACGGTCCATATAAGGAATATGATGAAAAAGGCAACCTAGTTTATGAATGTTCATATTCGGAAGGTTATCTAAATGGAGAGTACAACAAAAATGCTAATGATACGGTTGAAACAGGTTTCTATAAAATGGGGAAATTGGAAGGCAAAGTATGCGGATGTTGGATTTCGCCATATACAACTACCGATTCAACTGGAGAAAAAATTAGCATTAAGTTCAAATGGGATTATATTTATGTTAACGGAGAAAAGAACGGAGAATTTCATCACGATTATTTAGATTCGTGTATATGTGGCTCTTACGCGAACAACAAGTTGGAGGGCGAATATGTTTCTTGGCATCCAGACTGGGAGTCAGGGAAAGCAGGCTGCGAATTGTCTAAAGGTCAGTATCATAAAGGCAAGAAAAATGGTCAATGGAGATATGGAAGTTATAATAATCAAACCGTGCGAGTTGAGAATTATAAAAATGGGTTACCGGAAGGAAAGTGGGAGTATTATGATGATGTAAAAGGGAACGGAAACTATGTTTTATATAAGGAGGAGAATTATAAGGATGGTAAGTTGGATGGACAAGTAATGTATTACATAAGAGATGATTCTTACAAGGGCCTTGGTATTGTTAATGTTGCAGATGAACCAGTAAAAGTCTTGGCGGAAAAGACTTCTAATAAGAGGCAATACAATTCTAATTGGCAAAAGATGTATGTGAAATACAATTATTTAGATGGCGAAAAATATGGAACATTTGAATTGAAGGATAGTCTTGACAATGATATTGAAAAAGGGCAGTTTATTCACAATATGAAGACAAAGGAATGGTCAATTTATAACGATGGTAAACTGTTCGCAAAGATCGATTATAGTTACGATGAACCCAATTCCATCAAATATTACAATTCTGATTTAGAAAATTGTATTATTGAGGAATTTTACTTTACAACAGGTAACAATATTCGCCATGTAGAGTATAATGGCAATTATGTTTATGATATTGAATATAATTCGTGGCAAAGTTTTGTCTTGAAAAATGTAAATGTAAAAGATTTCAACAGGATATTCAAAGAAAACAAATCGAAAACAATGAACGGCAACTACATATACAAGGATTCTCAAAATGATAAAGTCATTTTATCGGGAAAAATGGAAAACAATAAGAGGATTGGTGTATGGCAAATGTTTTATCATGATATTGATTTGCTAGTTGAAACTGACTATTCAAACAACGAATTGGAAACATTTAAGCAAATTTCTTCAATGAAACTATGCAACGGAAAGGTTGAAATGCCAGTGAAAGATAGGAAAAAGGAAATAATCAGTGTAAAGAATGGAATACGTAACGGGAAAACTGTTACAGTCAATATAGAAACAAAGAAACCAATTGAGAAAATAACATACAAGAATGGAGTTGTAAAAAAGTAAACGATTGAATATGAAAGGAATGCATATAATTAAAAGGATGTTATTTATTGCATATATAACACTTTGTTACAATGTTTGTTTCGGACAAACACTCAATGGGTACGAGTATGTTGATTTGGGATTGCCTTCGGGAACAAAATGGGCAACTTGTAACATTGGTGCAACTATTCCAGAGGAATATGGCGATTATTTTGCTTGGGGAGAAACTTCTCCTAAAACTGAGTATAGTCCTGACAATTATAAATATTGGAACTATGAAGATGACGAACATGAAACATGGATATACTTGCTAAAGTACAATATAGATTGTTGGGGCGTAGAGGACAACAAGAAAGTTTTAGAACCAATAGACGATGCTGCCAGTGTTAATTGGGGAAAAGGATGGCGTATGCCAACTAAAAAAGAATTTGATGAACTATATAAGTATTGCACCTGTATGGAAGCAACTAGTAACGGAGTAAAAGGACAACTAATTGTTGGTTGTAACAATAATTATATTTTCCTACCAAATGCTGGCTCATCCATGTACCGAAAAGATTTAGTTGGTTATTATTGGTCCAGTTCGATTTATGATGCAAAAAACGAAAACAATTGGCATTATTATACGAATTATGCATGGATAAATGAAAACAATAAGGAGAACAGATCTTGTGGGTTGTCTGTTAGACCAGTATGTAATGTCACGTCCAATACAAGTGGTTATAAATCACAATACAATATTCAATGTGAATTGCCTTCAATTACGACAAAAGAAGTAAGTAATATAACTGCTAAATCGGCAATGTCAGGTGGTTCTATTTTGCCTAATGATTGTGGTTCTGAAATAATAGAACGAGGTGTGTGTTGGTTCACAAAAAATGAAGGATTTTCTCCTTTTACTAATATGTCTAAAGACGGTAGTGGTGTAGGCGACTTTTCTAGTAATATTGTTATGTTGAAAAAAGGTAAAACATATGATGTTTGTGCATATGCAGTTGTTTCTTTCCCAAACAATATTGTTGCAAAAATATGCGGTCCAAGGATTAGATTTATTACGACTAATCTTCCAGTTCTTACTTGTAGCTATGAGAATATAACACAAACATCTGCTAAGTTTATGGGAAATATTGAAGACAATTTGGGAGAGGATATTTTCGAATGTGGATTTTGTTGGTCAAAATCAAATAATCCAACCATTAATGATTATCATTTGACAGCAGATTATAGAAGTTTTTATTATTTTTCAGGTGAGATTTATTGTTTAGATCCTGGTACAACCTATTATTTAAGAGCTTATGTTAAAAGCAGTGCAGGTACTGCATATAGTTTTACAGAAACATTTACAACAAAAGAATAAGTGAATATTGTCAATATAGAACTTGTTATAGTTCAATTATTGGGTGGTAAGGTCTATTTCCCATATTAAACCATATCCGTATGGATAGGGTGTTTTTGCAATTTTTGTTTCTCTAATAAGAAAAATATTATATTTTTAATTGGGAGAATACGGAATATAGGATTTATTTTTAAGGAGGCTTAGAAATGATATGTATTTTTGCAAAGAAATTTTTTATATGTAAAAGGATCAAATAATGACAATGCATTTTCACTTCATAGAAAATTTAAAGGTGGCGCAAATTCAGTTGTTCGCAAAGGTTGTTAAGTGTATGATGGATGGTGAGTTTTCTATGGAATACCTTAATCTGATTGACTGTCCTTTCCCAAAAGAAGCCAACGACGCACAGTCTCTTCAAGATTATTGTAGGTACTATCCTTATAACAAATACTTCTATATTTCAACGCCACGGTTTAATGCTTTAAAATACATATATATCCGTAGAACTCAAATACTTTCGATTGACTCAAGCCTTTATTTGGCAAGTCTTCAGGAAATATTTAACGATTTCAAGGGAAATGAGAAAGAACTACAATATTTAAATGTATTTGATGAACTTTCCATGGCTTTTAACAGCATAAACACTGATTTAACACTCTTTTATGTGAAAAAGGCTGATGATGAGGACTCGTTTTCATGGAGGAAAAAATATGGGCCTTGCTTTTTCGACAGAGGACGCTTTCAGGAATTGAGATGGCGAATTTGTTTGGCGCTTTACATTAAAAGTATAGGGGAATGTTTTTCCTCTCAAATGGAAATTACATTAAAGAGTCTTTTAATGAGCCTTGTTTATCAATGTGGGTATATTTCATTTTGGAGTTGTTTGGCTGATGTTCTAACATTTCCCGGCATTACTCCTCAAGAAAATGAGGTGTTGAATAATTTTACGAATTACATGCTTAAAAACTACGCAAATATTTATGTTTATAACCTTTCTGTCGAAGAAAAACCGGTTTCTGGTAAAAATATAAACACCAGAGGTGCTACAGAAAACACTACTAGAATCAAATTGTATTTTACAAGAGATAATGGAATACCAGTTTTGATACGAATGGATTTACCACATAAAGGGGAGCCTTACGTGCATTTGAATATACAGGAAGAGGAGTCGAATAACCATTTTCGTTTGTCTCATGATGTGATAGATGATGAATATGACCATGTATTTGATAATCTTTCGAGTGCTCTTTTGCAGTATGATTTTAATGTTGTAGATTCTGTTCATTCCTCAGCTGATGATGACGAACGCATCCTCAAAGATATGTGTTATCGCACAGCATTATTTATTTATGCTCCTTATGCATATTACTATCAAATATTAGGTGCAGATAAAATAGGAGATGCTCATAATTTTGAGAAACAAGCTTGGAATGTTTTGGTTGAATTATTAGAATGTTCTTTAGGGAAAGAGGAAATTATAGAATTAGCTCCACCAGATTTGCTCGATATGGCATATTGTAAATTATTTGTAGAATAAACTTTTTCGGAAAAACTCTGTCGTGTCGGATTTGCACACTTGCCCGCTTAAACATCCTCATTTCAAATTCTTCCCACCATTTTTTCCAATTTTGGAATCTATTTTATCAAATCTTCCTATTGTCTTAGTATGACCATTAATTTCCGTTTGGAAATAAAAACATCACATAATAAACAGGCATATATGTAATTTTGCTGATGCTCTCAACTTCACGGCTATTCGACAGAACAATGCCTTTATGTATTCCATATTCCTCATTGGAAACAAAATGGTTGAGAGCACTATGCACATAATAGTCCTTGCCGGATTTTACCTCGATAGGAACAACAGACAGTGTGTCGAAATTGTCAATGAGGAAATCGACTTCACCATGCTGCTTATTATCGTAATAGTACAAACTAAAACCATGCGCCCTTAGTTCTTGCGCAACAACC
>Ga0265299_10000953_pt1 | contig 34987 bp, 50 predicted proteins | sample AusTroGonzalo_MG_4_FD_193485 | JGI IMG/M metagenome (GOLD analysis project Ga0265299, IMG submission 193485) | Bovine rumen microbial communities from tropical cattle in Woodstock, Queensland, Australia - Gonzalo_02 | ecosystem: Host-associated > Mammals > Digestive system > Stomach > Rumen ... | reverse complement strand
ATTCGTTTGTAATTTTATCTTGACAAATTTCTATTTTATCTCCATATATCTCTTTTAGCTTGTTTGAAATATTTGGCAATAATTTATAATCTTCTTCATAAGTAATTCTCCAAGAATTATTTTTTTTTATTACTTTAGGGGTATAATCAACTAGTACATTTAATTTGCTTATCTCTAAAATGTCTTTTAATTCTAATCTTACTTCATCAATTTCATTTTTTATAAGTTTTTCAAGTAATTCTTCCATTTTACTTATGCCCCCTTGATTTAACATAACTAATTAACAATATTGTTAATATTACTAATACTCCTATTTCGTTCATATTTTACTCCTTTTAAAAATTTTTTAATAAATTATCTAATTCTTGTTGTTCCTGTTCTGTCATTTGCTGTTGTTCTATACGTTGATTAAACCATTGTGGTAATTCTTGTTGTTCTCCTTCTATATTTCTTTCATCGTTCCAACATTCTTGATTAAACCAAGTAGAACCATCTTTAACATATTGTAAAGAAGTTTTTGTCCTTTGTATAAAATCTATATATTTTTCAATTCCTAATTTAATGGTTTCAAACTCTACTCCTTTTTTTCTAGCCCTTATATAATAATCAAATGATTTTTTCTTCCCATTCTTTTTAGGATATAGTTTCCATAACTCTTCAAACTCTTCTTCAAAATTTTTTTTATTTTCTACTATTCGTGTACGATACGTTGACGTATCTTCATTATCATTGTTATTTAATATATTATTATATTTATTTATTATATTATTTACTGTAATATTTATATTACTATAATTAATTATATTATTAAATATATAAACTAATAATGATTTGTCTTTTACTTGCTTTATTTCTTTTTCTAAACAATCCTCAACAGGTTTACCACCTTTTATTATGCTATATTTAAGATAATTTTTAATTGCTATTTCTCTTGTTTCATTAGAATACTTTATCATTTGATATTTATTTTCAAATCTATCTATTAATACATTAATTGTATCAGGTGAAAATCCTAATTCAAAAGCCATAATTTTTTTATTAATTGCATACACTCCTAATTGTGTTGTATGTGGATTAGTAAGTAAATATAGCATAAACAATTTATCTTCTGGTGTAAATTGCTCCATCACTTTTTCATCATTCCAAAAGTTAATATCTACTACTCTTTTTACAGCCATATTATTTCTCCATAAAGTAATCTTCAACTTTTGCGTTTGGTTGCATCTTGCTTACTATATCTCTTGCTAAATATTTAGAACAAGAACTTTTGCCATTTAATATATTGCATATATGTACATAAGTACACTCTAATTCTAAACTTAAATATTTAATACTTCTCCCTTGTAATAATTCTTCTTTTTTCTCAACTTTAAACTTCATATAATCCTCCTTTATTTAATTGTAAACTATTTTTAATCTTTTGTAAATATTTTTTATTCTACTATTTTTTCAATGTTTTGTATTAGTTCAATTTCATCAACATTATAGTTGTTATAAAAATCTATGCTTTCTTTTACTTGTTTTAGTTTATCTTTATTTTCTTCATTTTCCTTTTTTAAATTTTCCAACCAATCTATGAAATCATCAGTTATTGTTATGTTATCGCCTACATCAAAATTATATTTCATATTAATTAATCTCCTTATAATAATTTTTTATTTGTTTTTGGTCGCCTTTATAAAACACCAAAACATTTTGATGAACTTTAACAACCTTTCTACTAGCGACAAATTGTCCTTCTGCTCTTAAACTTGCACTTGCTAACGAATTGAGTAAAATAATATCGTTATAAAATCCTATATTTTCATCGCATATTGCTTGTTTTGTTAGGTCAATTAGATTTCTATAAAATCCTTTTTTGTCCCTAACATCACCTATTACTACAATACCAAATCTATTGTTTCTTAATTTTTTAAAACATTCTTTTAGTATTGCAGTATAAATCATTTTGAATTTATCAAAATCCATATTTGATAAATCGTTTGGTTTATCACTATATACCTCTAAATCATAATAAGGTGGGCAAGTAAATATCATATCAACACTTTCATCATCAACATATTCATTAACATTTAAACTATCATCATTAATCCATTTTAATTTGTTCATATCACAAACAAGTTCATTAGCGTTGTCATAGTTCGCTTGTATTTGCCTTTCACTTAAATCTATACCCGTATAATCATAACCTAATACATTGGCAACTATTCCTCTAACACTACCACCTGCAAATGGGTCAAGTATTACCCCCCCATCTATGTTAAACCACTTATAACATATTTCGCATAGCACTGGGTCAAATATACTTGTATCGCTTGGTAGATTGTTTCCTTTTAGTTCCCCACTTTCACCTTTTTTATCAGCCCAATCTTTCATATGAAATGTTTGTGCATCCCTACCTAATTCACTTTTGATACCTAAACCTTTCCACTTATCTTTCCTTTCTTGCCAATAACCTTGCCTTGTGTCAAATGTACTAAAAGGTGGTATTAAAAACTTATCATTTAAACTTTTCTTTGCATTATCTAAAAATAAATATTTGTATTCCTCACCATCAAATAAACTTTCCATTTCATTCATTTTTTATCATTCCTTTCTTTTTAGCCCTATATACGCACTTTTTATCTTTTGCGATAATTTGTATTACTTTTATCTTAATCGTTGTATATGGGGTGTTTTTGTTAGTTTTAAAGATATATTTAATGTTATTAATCAATTAGTTCTTCTTTTAATGATTTAGTTATAACATCCATAACCCAGTTATTTAACTCATTGATTGAATTGCCATTTATATATTCTTTGTTTGTAATATATTCATCACATATCTCTTTTGTATCTTTATCAAAATCTAACGCATAAGTTCTAGCAGTATCTAAATCATATTTACCCTTTTTAACTTCTATTAATAATTCTGGTTGTCTACTCCAATAACAATCTTCTAATTTTTCTTTATGTATTAAATATCTTTTAACAAACTCATTTAAACGCATAATGTGATGTAATTGTTTTGGGTCATAGCCAAACTTTTCAATTTTATCAATTAATGTTGGATAAGGGTGTTCTAACGCTTTATACTTTTCCATTGACATACCTTTGATACATCTTATAAATTGATTTTTATTTATACTGCTAATATCATCTCGTATATACATTAAACTTTTTACATAACTTTCATAATTTGTATTTGCTATATAATAATTTGTATATAGTAATTCAATATATGATATATTTTGCTTAATAAACATATCTTTCATAATTCTTATATCTTTTACTTCAATATGCTCATTATTTGGTAATACTATTGTTGTTGATACAGGTGTTTCATTTAAAACTATATTTCTTAATGTAGGTAATACTATTGCTTTTGCATCTATATCACTTTTATAATCATCATCATATACATCTAAACCATAATTTTGGCTACCTTGAAGAAATAGTGCCAATACTTTATAGCCATTTGCAATTAAGTAATCGTATTTATATTGTAGATTATCCATTATATATTTATACTTGTTTTTCATTTTCTTTCTCCTTATAATACATCTTTCTTAAAGTTATTATATCTTTGTTTAATGTATCTTCATCTTGTTTTTTTAACCAAGCATAGAAATAATTTGCATCAGCATTGTATAGAGTAGATAACTTTATTGTTCTATTACCATTTACACTATCTTTTAATGTTCTCATAAATTTCCAAAACTTGTAATAAGGAAATTTTAATTTTGTCATTAAGTTATCACATTCAATTACTACACCCTCTATATCTGTGTGTGATAAATTATCTTCATCAGTATTTTCTAAATACCATCTATGAAAATCTCTAATATTATCAAATTCACAATAAATTGTTTTACATTCACAATTAAATGTCTTTGCTAACGCACATAATTCATTGTAAGGTTTTCTTTTAAAATCAAAACTATTGTCAATAACATCTAACATTACTAATTTTGATTTATCATATTCAATAATATGTGGGTCATTATCTATGTCTATTACTTCAAATACTATTGATACATTATTATTTTTTAAATAATCTTCAACAACTTCTTTGTTTATATTGCTGTTCTCATAAATATCTTTAAAATATTTAGCAAACTCACCATCGTTTGTTGATTTACTTGCTATGAATAATTTGTCATTTACCCAAGACATTATTCCTAGAAAACCATTTTCTTTTTTATAACAAGTAATATGCTTGTCTTTAAACTTAACTAGCAAGTGTTCTAATTCAGTTTCTTTTACTTCGTTTATATTAAAGAACTTCTCATATCCTCTAGCAACAACTTGTTTTGTTTCAGTATTAATAAATAAACCTCTTGCCTTACAAGTTAAATCATTCCATCTTCTATTAAAGAATGCTCTGCTTGTAAAATTAAATGAACTAATATTATCGCCTAAATCATTTTCTTTGATATAATCATTTTCTTTTAATTGTTGTACTATATCAATATCGTTATTTACAACACTTCTACATTCTCTAAACTCGTTTGCCTCTTCTTGTGGTGCAAAGATTTCGTTTTTGACTGCTATCATCATTGGCTCTTGCCCTTTTTCAAGTCTTAAAACTCTTAAAGCACCACCGAACTCAATCTTTCCTTCAAGATTATACGATTTGTCAGTACCTACGATTTCATAAGTGTTTCTATGTCCGTGTACTTGTATAATATTGTTGTCTTTTTCATTATTTGCAAACACTTCATCAATATTAATGTTGTAATCACCAACACCATTTATTAATTGTTCAGTTGCAATTAATTGTAATTGTTCAGGAACATAACTTATTCCTCCGTGTGATACAATATATTTTTTATTATCAAACTCAAAATATGCCATTTGTCCTAGTTTTCTATATAAGTTTCTAAATAAAGATTTATCTAAATCTATTATTTGAGGTATTGTCTTGTGCATAAATGTTTGTGATTTAATATTTTCTATTTCATCGTTTGCATAATAGTTAAACCATTTTTCGTGGTTACCCTCTAATAGCAATACATTTTTCTTATCATAAATTGTATTTAAAAATAATGCTACTTCTTTGTTTTGTATTCCTCTATCAAAGTAATCACCTACAAAAATGTAGAAATCATTTTCGTTATAAGGTTCAGTTTCAAAATATACTTTTAATGGTTCATAACACCCGTGAATATCACCAAAGATATGTATTCTATTATAATTGTTCATATCAAACAATTTTGTTCCTACACTATCCCAAAAATTATTTTTATCAACTTCAATCCAGCCACTTGTTTTGCCTTGTGTTGCTAATCTTGAATACATCTTTTCTATAACACTTTCAGGTACTCTCTTATAATCTTCTCTTTGTGCATTTCTTTTCTTACACTCTTCAATAGGTACATCAGCAAAACTTACATAATATTTTCTATATCTATATTTTTCACATAGTTTGTTATATCTACTAAAATCACTTGAACGGCTATGTGTTGCATCAACAATAACAAATTCCCCTCTTTTCATTCTTTCTTCTAATAATTCAAATAATAGTTGCCATACATAACTATCATTCTTTTGACTTATTGTTCTATGCTTTTCAGTATCGCACATTATTGGACTTTGAACTAATAATCTAATACTATCAGCACTTAAACAATAATTTTCTAATCCCATATTTTTAACCCAAGTAGATTTACCACTTGCAGGGCTACCTCTTAATATAATTAAACTTCTCATAATTTTCTCCTATTCTAATCCAAATGTTTTTGCAAAACCTTTTTCTTTCTTAAAAGGTTGCATTGCCTCATCTAATATATAAACTATTTGTGCATCATATAATCCTATTCTATATGTTGCATTATATAAGTTCTCTACCATTTGTTGTACTTCTATATCGTACTCTTTATAATGTTTACATAAATGGTCTTTCTTAACCTTTTTAATTAACTTGTCTAGTGTTTCATTTTTATTCACTAACATATTAACCCTCCAACAATTTCATTAATTCTTTTAGTTTCTCGTTTCTTAATTCAAGTACATTTTCTTTTGTTTGTTTCTTTCCTGTTGTTGTAGTTATTGAATAAGTATATTGTCTTGCTAACAATGATGCTTTGCTTAATCTTTCTTTTAAGTCTTTTATTTCTTCACTTTGTTCTACTATTTTTTCCATATTCTACCCTCCTAAAAAGTCATCAATTTTATCATAGATAGCACCTACTTTATAAAATATATCAGTTAGTTCTTCTTCACCTTTTCTTACTCTTTCAAATAAATAACTATGATAACTTAATAATGCCTTTCTTATTAATTCTAATTCTTCCCTATCATCAATATTCACTTTAAATCACCCTTTCTATGATAACTGTTGCTACTTCAAGTATTACACATACAATACCTGTTATTAGTATTCTACGACACCATTTTTTGCCGTATTCTTGTTCTTCTTCGTATTGCTCTTTTGCAATTCTTCTTTCTTGTTCTTTTTTACAATTTTTGTGTATTATTTCCCACATTTTGTTTTCTTCTTTTTCCATATTCTATCTCCTTCTCCATCACTATTTCTAATCAAGACTTTGGACTTGCATCGGTTAGTTTAAGAAGAGAAACTAAATGATTATTTCATTTATCTCATCTAGTTCTTGTAAGTATTCTTCTAGGTTTTTTCTTATATCTTCTTTAATTCTATCTTCGTTCCAATCGTTTGGTACTTCGGTATCAAAGTTATAAGTTAAAACTATACTTCCTTTTATTGTCTTTGTATTCTCTTGTGGTGTTGGGTAGTCATCTACCATTAAACTTGTTTCAATATCCATATTACTTTCCCCTTGTTTATAAACCTTTTATTATTTCTCTGATTTTCTTAACAATTTCTTTTTCTCTATCACATAAATCATTCTTATCTTCAACATTTTCTAGTGCTTTGTTTAATAATACATATACATCTTCTAAATATATTGTATTTCTTTTTTCTAAAAATTCCTTGCAATTATTAATTACTACTCCTATTGTTTCATTTTCATATCTACATTCTCTTTTCATTTTTTTATCTCCTTTTCTTTTTTACACCCTTATTATATAAAATTATTTTATATTTGTCAATACTTTTTTTATATTTTTTTAACTTTTTTGTAAATCATTGAAAAATAAGCATAAAAAAAGAAGTAATTTCTTACTTCTCTATTAAGTTTTCTAAAAACTTTGGTATGTTTTCAAGTATTCTATTCATATATTCTTGTTGTATTTCTTCTTTTGTCTCTTCGTGCTTGTATATGTTTTCCCAATTTTTGCTATATGCTATCCACATATCTTGTACTTTATACCAGTCGTAGTTATCTGCATTTACTTTGTCTTGTATATCATAAAAGCCTTTATTGATATAACCTAATATAGCACCATTTAAACTTGGCTCTTTTCTTGCTCTTAAACTATCTACGATAACTTCTATTTGGTCTACCTTTGTGTTTCTTTCAACAGGCGTTCCTACATATTGACTTGGCACTTCTTTAAAAGCATATCCTTTGCTATCTAGTATCTTAACACTACTATCAACATAAAAGGCTTCGTTTGGTGTTAATGACTTTTCATAGCAAAATACCCAAACTTCTTTTACCTTTGTGCTATTGCTATTCTTGATAAACCCATAATACTTTCCTATGTTAGCGGTACAATGTAAATGATTTCCTGATGCATTTCCACTCGTACCCTCTCGTAGTATCTTTTCATTCTTATGTATTATTTGCCCTACTTTAACCTTTTTAAAGTCATCTTCGTTTATATGCGTTAATGTTATTTCAAGAATTGTAGGTTCATCTCTATAAGGAATATATACTTTGTTACAAGTTTCAAGCCTTATATTATAGCCTGTGCTTTGTTTCCCTGACTTTTCGATTATTTTATAATCGTTCTTTGGTACAAAGTATCCTCTGCCACCATCTTGTGTTGCCTCATCAAAAGGCTTATCACTATAATTTGGTGTTGGTTGCCAATGTGCTAAATGATTACCCTCATCGTGTCTTTGTGTTATGCGCATATATTCAAAGGGATATATTGCATATTCTTTCATTAGTCATTCTCCTTGTTATAGTTATAATTAGATATTCCTAATATTGTTCCTAGCATTGTTATGAATGCAGTTCCAATAGTTAGCACAATGTTTGTATATTCGTAATTAAGTGTATTCATAACTACACCTACGAATGTCAAAATTGCAGGTAGTACAATCGCTACCACCCATTTAAGCACATCATATACTTTGTTATTAAGTTTCATATTTTACCCTCCTTTACTAACCTTTCAAAATCATTATGTATATTCGAGTTGCCACCTAATTTAATGTACTCATCATATTCATCGTGAGCCCTTATCTTTTGCCCCTCCGAAATTATATCTCTATCGGCAAGGCAAATAAATGAAGTTAAATCTGTTTTAAGTCGTTCCATCTTTTCTTCACGCAACGCAGTTGTTAATACATCTTTTAATTTTGTAAGTTCTTCTTTGAGTTCTTTCTTATCATCACTCATTTGCTCTGTCAAAGGTTTCACAAACTTATTTGTTGTTGCTTTAACAAGAAATGCGTATATTGTTCCAACAGCAATGCCGAAAGCAACTATCCAAGCCACTATTTCTTTAATTTGTCCTAATGTTATATTGTCCATAGTTTATCGTTTCTCCTTTGTTGTCTTTTATATTTCCATTTATACCATAGATATTTTATTTTCTTGTGGCTATATAATGCCATTACCATTTTCCTATGTAAGTATATTTCTTTTATTTCATCTTCCATAAATTAATCCGTTGTTTTTGTGTATTCCATAACAACATATATACCATCTGCACTTTGCATATTACTTAAAACATCACTACCTAATTCAAATTTAATATATGTATTATCATAATATGCTTGTCCATTCCAATTTGATGAACCAAAATAAATTGTTGGGAATATTCTTATAGTGTTATTTTTTATATAATAACTTTTTGTATCTAGCGTTATTGTATCTATATTACTTATTCCGTGTTCAATATTGGTATAAGCACCTGTTATTTGTGAACTACTAATTGAGATTACTTTTCTATATATTGGTTTATTGTCTATCCATATTTTATTTGTTTTTATTTCGCTTGTTGAATAAATATCTTTTACCATATTGTTAGAATAATCTGCACTATAAGGAATTGCTATGCTTTCACTATATTCATTTGCTACTTGGCTTCCACCTATTCTTGTTAATGTAGTTCCATCATACATATAAGTAGAACCATCAGTTGTTAATACATAAGTCTTATCACTTATAGGTGTTTCTCCTGTTTCACTCCAAGTATCTGTATCAGTTGCAGTATAAATTAAATTGTCATCAGTATTAAAGTATTTATCTCCCTCATTGCACTCGCTAGGTTGTATATTTGTTATTGCTATTAAAGATACATTGTAAGCATTTTTAATTCCTGACTCCATATGGTTAAATCTTTCTGCATTTGCTTGGCTTTCTCCATTTACCCAAGTTTGTTCATCATAACCATTCATTATATATCACTCTCCTCTTCTATATTTGTATTCATAGGTTCTCCTACATTTAATGGTTCTTCATTATCTTGATTTAATTCTCCACCTAATAAGCCACCACCTAATAATGGCGTTTGTAATGTTTGTGGTGTTTCGGTAATCTTCATATAACCTATTATATTTAATACTGCGTGTGCTAGACCTGTTCTTTGACAAGCCTGTGCATCTGTTGTTGGTGGTGAGGCTCCATTATCTCTTGGTCTTATAACTAGCAAGAAATCACCAGTAGGTAGATTAGATTTGTCTATTGATACTGTCATTACATCTTTTTTCCCATATTCAGTTGTATTTGGTGGTGTACCAACTACTGCTATTGGTGTTCCTAATGTACTATTTGATATTGGAGTATATGACATTTCCACGTGACCCCACAAATAATAACTATTGTTTGTATTTGGTGGTGCTTTATATACACAAATATCGTGTGCATAACCTTTTTGCTCGTTGCCATCAAAGTCAAGTTGACCAAATACACTATGTGATACCACTAAATTAGCACTTATTACTTCAAAATCTTCAGGTATGTACCCCTCAATAAACATATCTGCATAACTATATGTTATTGGTGTCATACCATCCCATAAATACCCTAATGTATAGAAACCACCAAAGTTAGACATTATACCACCAGCAACATATTGTAAGTTTGTCATAATTCCCCTTGATGTTGTTATATAACCACCTGCATCAATATTACCTTCTGCATCTAGTTTAAAATTATCACTATCTATTATTACACTATTACCCTTTAATTCTACTACTCCTTGCCCCTCTTCTATTGCAAGATTTAAACTTGCCACTACTTCGCTATTATCTACTTTTTCACGAACCCTTGCATTGATTTGATTTGCCGTTTGTGTAATCTTACTATCGACTTCATAACTCGTTGCAAATGACCTTGTGTATTCATTAACTATCATACCTTTTGCGTAAATATAAGCAGTAGGACAAGTTGATACATATATATTGTAGTTTCCTTCTTCTAATTGTATATCTTTATATTCAAAGTCTATTACTATTGGTGTGCTTAATATTGATTTATTACCTTGACTATCAACTGATACTCTTTGTATTTTATATACTCTTTCTTCTACTGTATCATATACAAACTCATCATATATATCACTATTGTAATAATAAAGTGCAGGTAAGTCAAATTGTGTTTCAAAGTCGCCATTTCTAAACACTATTTCACGATTATCAATAATTAAATCATCACTTATTATTAAATCATCACTAACTAATAGCCCTAATATATCTTGATTAGTTGGATGCACTATAAAGCCTATTAACTTAACACTAGCCAAATCTTGTAATTGTATTTGCCCTGTTCCTTCATTTTCTGCTGTTATGTCAGGCATATTAGATATTTCGCTTTCTATCTTTTGTAATCGCTTATCTACGATAAATGAAGTTCTATTTTCTTTCCTGTCATCTTTACTTGTTCGTGAATATTCAGTTTTACTATCTTCTGGCATTTCAGTATAAATATTCTCAACAATACCATTTCTTATAATAATCTCATTGTTTAGCATTACACAACTATAAGTGTTTTCACCTATAATTACACTATATCTATCGCATAACTCATAATACAAAATACCTGTGCTTGAATAATCATTTATATAATAAGATAAACCATATAACTCATTTAGTATTTCATCTATATAATCACTTCTATTGTTTCCATTAAATATTTGCGTGTCTGCAATTTTAATCTCAATTTTGTTGTCATCTTGTATATTTTCAGGTATCGACCTAGATATAATGTCTGTGTCATTACTTCTTGAAAACGATATTGTATTAACTCCGCCATATTGTTGACCAAAATTAACATTAATATTTTTAAGGAACTCTTCATCTATCGTGTCATTAGTTTCAGTTATATATCTTATTTCTAATTCATCATCATCGTTTATACATATTGTACTTGAAGTCGCTTTTGCCATTTCATCAAGTACATCTCTAAATGTATAGTCTAAACTATTGCCATCAATATCTAAATAAAGTTCGCTTAATATTTGTTTGTTATAATTCACAAATGTTTCATTTTCATTTTTAAAAGTTAGCCCCAATTTGTTGCATATCGCACTTATATAATCTCTTATTGTAATAGGATATGCAATATTTAAACTCTCATAAGGAACTTTCGCATATAACAACATATCATAGCAAGTTAATAAATAACTACTTGTATTTTCTTGTTTTTCACTCTTATTTACGATAAAAGTGCCATAGTTAAGGTATTCATACTCGCCATTAACTAATAAGCCTATTTCAAGGCTTATTTGTTCATTTAAAGGTATATCTATATTGCTGTCTACTTCTAGTTGCTTCATTACTGATTTCAATATGTTACCTTTATAATTTAATACTATACTATTTATTTGTTCATTTCCTAGTGTTGTATTACCGTAAGTTATTTTGACTGCTACTTGTCTGCCCAAACTCTTAATAGCATTCTTAAATCCTGTTGTATGTGTTTTCATATTACACCCTCTTGTTTGTTGCTATAAATGATATTGAAAACCCCTCGTTTTTGGCATTCTCATTTATTATTCTATCATTTATTATTTCATAATCATTTGTATAAGTTGTTATTGTTGTATATGCTCTTTTATTTGGGTCATAGTATTTAAGACTTTGTGTAGCACTATCTAATATAGGTGCAATAGTTTCTAGTTCACTTTTTGTTAATTTCCTAAATTGCAAAGTTATTTTAGGGAATATTCCAATTAATGTTCCTGACATCTTACCAGCCAAGTTTCTACCTGTATCACTAGCCCATAGTTTATTATAAGCATACTTTACTTCTACTAAATATTGCCCAAATGATACATTATTTATTTCTATACTATTTTTATCAATAAACATATTGTTGCCCCTCTCTATTGATTATATGCGAAATCATCTTCCGCCTCTATCTTTCTTATTTCTTTTGCAATTTGTCTATTTCCCATATAAATAGGTACAGTTGCGTTGATACTTATATATCTACCTATTGCTTGTCCTAATGTTTCCATTGCTTGGCTATCAGTCAAAGGAATTATACCTTCACGACCAGCCTCTCCCATATAAGCACTTGCTACTGGTACGCCTTTATTTGGTCTACTTACAATTCCACCTGTTGCTAATTTTGTTACAATTCCACCCTTTGCATAACCTACACCACCAGTTGAAAAGTTTATTTTTATACCAGTAAACTTCTCTATTAGGTTTTTAATACTACTAAACTTATTAAATAATTCTCCGACTTTTGTCGTTGACTTTGCTAATGAATTAGGTAAATCAGTTTCAAATGTCTTTTTAGTCGCTTTCACAATGTCTTTATATGCAATCTCAGTTCCATCTGCTAATACTCTAATAATATTCTTTGGTGTTTCAAATGCTTTTGTTATGCTAGGTGGTAAACTTTCTATAAATACTTTTCTTGTTTCTTTATCCATATTGCTTAACATTGCAAAAATATAGTCTCTTGTTCTTTCTGCACTCTCTTGTGTTCCATCAAAGCCATTAATAATTGTTTTAAAATTATTATCAAATTGGTTTGTTTCTTCATATAAAGCACCACTAACTTTTGCTGTGCTATCTCTCAATTTGTTTTGGCTATCGTTTAAGTCTATTGTTGTCTTTTTCAAATTGTCTTGTGCATCAACATTATCTAAATACGCTTTATATACAGCATATTCTTCATCACTCAAATCTGACACACTCTTTATTCTTAATCTAACTAAATCGTAAATGCTCTTACCTGTTATTCCATATTTATCCTCTGCATCTTTTAAGTTTTGAGTTGATGTTCTTGCATTTTCAACAGCGTTTGTATATTCACTTGATTTCTTGTTCAAATCTTGTTGTGCTTTCTTCAAGTTTTTCGTTGCAGTTGTGCTATCTTCTAATGCTTTCTTTTCTTTAAATAGTTCTCCTACAAGATTTCCAATAATTCCTATACCAACACTAGCCCAAGACCACCAAGCAGTAGGGTTTATTCCAAGTAAAACAAAACCAAATCCCATTATAATATCACTTGCATCCTGTATTACTTTTCCTAAATCTCCACCCCAATCTTTTATAATATTGGTAAATCCTTGAAATATTGATGCAAGACCAAGACCAATTAAAATTGTTCTAAGTAGTTTAAAACTGCCACCTAATTGTTCTAACTTTGTTGTTAGTTCTAATATTTTCCAACTTGCTAACGCAATTCCAATTCCTAATATTATATTCTTAATAATTTCACCGTTGTCTGCTATCCATTGCACCCAACTAGGTATTTCCCCTGCGCCTAGCATTTGTGATAAATCACTTTGTGGTGTAGCACCTACATTAGCAACACTTCCATCTTTTTGTAAAACATTCATATCATCAAATGCAGTTTGTAATCTTTGTGCCTCTTTTCTTGTGCCTTTTAAAGTTTTATTTACTTTTTCAAATTGCTTTGTACTCGCTTTTGCGAATAGATTAACTCCAAACCAAGCATTTGCTACATAATTAACATATTGTAATAGTTTATATACTAATTTTATTATTGTTTCTATTATCGGTTGCAATGTACTTGCTAATGCCCATCTTATATATTGTATATCAGCACCTATTTGTTCGTTTGATTGGCTCAACATACTTACTGAGCCTCTAATGAAGTTATAAGCACTTCTTATACTAAATAAAGCCAACCCCCATTTTAAAACTTTTCTAACAACATTATTTGTGGATTTTCCAATGTTACTCATTGCATTTTGAACATTTTGTAAATCTGCTCTATCTATCTTGTCTTGTTGATATTTCAAGGATATTAGTTTATTATTTGTTTTTTCTATTTGGTTTTGCAATTTTAGAAAAGAATTGCTATTTCCAATGTCTTTGATAGATATGCCTAATTTTTCCATTACTTTTCTTTCTTTCTCTGTTGCATACCATACTTTTCCACTGGGAACATTTCTTCTTTCTTCATTTAATCTTATTAATTCTTGCTCTTTCTTTTGCAATTGATTTAATTCTCTTTCAACATCGTTGATTTGCCTTTCAAATGTTTTAGTATTTAACCTAGTATCAATTACTACATAGTTGTCTTCCATAAAACCCTCCTTTCTATATTCCTATTATTTGATTTAATCTCTCCATACTTTCTATTTGTTCTTTTGTTAATTCTTTTTCATTTTTCTTTAACGCAAGAACTTCTTTTGCTTTTCGCATTTTTTCTCGTTCTTTTGCATCATTTATTGTTTTTAAATCATAATTTCTTATATTTCGTACTCTATTTAATACGCAACCATTATCACCAGCACTTAAATTGTTTAAATCGTTAAAGAACTTCCACCAATGACAATGCTTTTGTTCATAAGGGTCATATTTGTAATCAAATTGAAAACTACTTCTTATGTATCCCTCATCTTCAATATAGTCCATATCAGGCTCTTCATTATTGCTTGGCAAGTCTTTTCCACAAGACAAATATTTAATTGCTATTTCTTGTAATTTTTCGTGATTTTCAAAATCATTTAATCCCTCATCACCAAACAATTTATATATTATTGCTAATGACCTTTCAAAATCATTTATTGATTTATCTAATGCTATTTCATTACATTGTATTGCTATTCTGAAATCTGTGTTTATTTTGTATTTCTTTTCACCAATTTTAGCATATTCAGGATATTTCATTATTCTAACACATCAGTTTCTTCGTTAGAATATTTTGCTCTTATCTTATCTTTAATACTATCTACACTAATTTTTAATTTTGGTAGTATAGGTTCTAATAATTTTCCAATATCATCATACATTGTAAAGTATGGTCTTCTTCCCATTAAATCAAGTATCATTTGAGTTTTACCTTTTCCTATGAATAAGTCCAGAGCATCCATTTCATCTTTGTATACTTTTTGTAAGACTTTTAATTTTTCTTCCTCTTTCCAACTTAATAATTTCTTGCCTTTATGGTCTTCTTTCTTGTCTATTATTAAGAATTGGTCTTTTAAATATTTCATATTTCTTTTGTGCGCTTCTTCACACTCGCATAATCTTAAAGGTAGTTCGATGTCTTCTATATCAAACTCTAAATAGCATCCTGTGTCGTTCCCCTTTATATCTCTTATTGCTACCTTAAATACATTATTTTCTTCTAATTGAATAAAACTTTCCTTTTCAGTCATCATTTTAATTCCTCTCTTTCTAAAAAAATAAGGCAGGTGATTTATTTCACCCACCTTTATAAGTTTTTATAAACTTGCTGTTGGTGTAAATGTTGGTACATTTCCAGCAAATGAAACAGTTCCTTCAACTGCATCACCATCATAATATAAATCGTAAGATAGAACTGCATTTTCTCCTAATTCCTCAGTAATAATTAGTTTACCAGCAGTCATTTTTGCTGGATAATTTGTTCCATTTCCGTGTAATCTATCTATGTCTAATATGTTAGTAACATAGTTAAGTTTATCTCTACCAGCACTTGCAAACTCATAGCAAGGGTCTCCTTTGTAGATTTTTTGTTCAACACTACCTTGTTTTTGGTTTGATGTGTGGTCGTTTCTTGCGTTGTCTTCGATTATCCATTTTTCTGTGTCAACTTGTGGATTGTATGCAATAGCATAATCGGTGATACCTACACCTAATACTGCCCAAGTTGGTGAACCATTTGGTGTTGTATCAATATAAGTTAAGAACTGACTACGATTTCCTTTTTCAATTCCACTTGGTACATAATTTGCCATTATAATTCCTCCTTTTTAACTATTTTTTTCTCTTTTAATTCTCGTTCTAAAAGAACTAAATCTTTATAATCAAGGGGTTTTATAAAGCCCATTTCATTTAATCTTACTATTTGTTCATAAGTTAAATCGTTAATTTCATCACCAGCAATATATTTTTTATTGTTAGCAACAAAATCAATTTTTGCTACTATTTTCATAGACTCAAACCTCCTTCAACTTCATTTTCTCTATATGTAATTTGTATTTGAATATCAAAAATTGCACTATTCCCGTTGTCATTCATAATCATTGCTCCACAATTTAAGCATTCAATACTTTCTATATTTTCTATATCAGGCAATATGCCTCTATCATTATTAGATTTGATTATATTTTCGAATTGCTCAAAAAAACCTATATTTAATAAATTATCTATTGTGTCTTGCGAATATGATTTGCGGTTTCTAAATGAGTACACATCTTTTCTTTTTGCAGTTCCAATTATCCATTGCTCTACTTCCGTATTCGTTGGTATTTTATTTAAACTAAAATCATCTATCTCACCTAACATATCTGCATTTATTTGATAATCCCTGTTGTCAGTTAGTGTGTTTATTATTCCAAACAAGTATTCTCTTAATTTTGATATTCTTAAATCCTCGTAATTCATCGTTTGCCTCCAAAAAATTCACTTTGTATTTCATCAACAATATCACTCATATTTGCAGATACCATTGCTCTATCCCAATAACTTGTTGCTAGTTCGTGTTTTGTTTTGCTATAATTTAAAGACTTACCGCTCTTGCTTATCCCATAATATTGATATTTAGCATAAGGTTGTTGATATATTATTTTGTTGCCATCAATACGATAATCTGCAAGATTTCCCTCATCATACGGAACAAACTTATCCATATAATCAGCACATCGTTTTGTAAAATACTTTTGCACTTTTCCATTAGGGTCAATTCCTAAATGCTTAATTATAGCACTTGTTGGTTGCATTTTAACTTTCATTACTTGCCCCCAATATGTATATGTGGGTTATTACCAAAATTATTATTCTTTATACTTGTTATATTATAGATGTCATAATTTTTTAAATCTTTTTGTTGGTTTATGTTAAAGTCAAGTGTTCCTTTTACGATAATGTCGCCAATTGCAAACTTTGTTATGTCTAGTTCGCTATTGTAAGGTATTCTTATTTCAACATCGTTTGCATTATCATAACCTTTGTTTATACTTGCACCTCTACCACCAAAATACCATACTTTGTCATAATTGTATCTAGTCCATATTTCAAGATGTGTTGCTACATCTAAACCATCTTTGTGATATATCGTTAAACTTGAATTAGTTATCATTTAACACCACAGTACATTAGATGCTCATTGTTATATACGATACCTAATAGATAGGTTCTTATTATGTTTGTCAATTCGGTTTCCCTAGACTTTACTACATCACTAATTTTATCACTTGTTATATAACTAATTGAGTATCCATCTGTACTTTCACTCGCTACATTTCCGTTAGTAGCATTAGTATTATTATCACCAATATACCCCTTGATTGTATTTATTAATTCATATTCACATATTTTGACTTCTTGTGGTATATCATTACCACCTACTAATCTATTAAATGTTTCATTGTCAATTCTTCTTCTTGCTTCAAATTCTAATAAGTTAAAAGGCATATCTTGAATTGCAGAACCACCTAAATCAAGGTATTCTTGTTTAGTTAAATATTGTCCTTCAAATGTCATAATATGCCTCCTTTAATTTTATAAACTTACTGGGTTTGTTGGTTTTAAACTTGCGAATGGGAAACGTGTTTCAGTTTCATCTTCTGCGTTAACAGGGTTTGGTATTTCCCAACCTAAACGCATTACGCATCTTAAAGCAACCATATCTTCTTGCCCAAGATTGTAAAGAATTTCGCCATTATCAGGGTCTTGTATAATACCCTCTGTTAATAGTTTAAAAGTTAAATCTTGTCTAATTGAGTAAACTGCTTGTGAGAAGTCTCCTGCAATTAAAGTTGATTTAGTTTTATCCCAAGTTCCATTATTTACAAATGTTCTTGATAATGAACCAATTTCAGTTGTATTTAGTGGTTGTCCTGTTGTATCAGTCATTAAACGGAATTTAGATTTTAACCCAACTCCACCTACTAAACCAGATACATCATAACCGCTTTCCTCAACTTTTGCCATTACGCTATCAATATCTTTGTATAGGTTTCCTGTTTCATTAACTTCTTTTCCAACTTCAATAATTGAAGGAATTAAACCTTTTCTCCATCCTGTTGGTTTTCCTACACCTGTAAGCATTGCACCATCAATTTTTCTTGCAAATGCTTCGCTTATTCTAGGTCTAATTTGAGCCCATAAATCAACATCGCTATCTGCTAAATCGTTTTCCTTAATTGGAACAATTACAGCGATTTCTTCTGCTACTATGAACTTATTTTCCCACGCTTGTTTTGTAATATTTTTTCTACCATTATTTTGTGTTTCATCAACGAAGTAAGCAATTGGTAGACTATCTAATATTCTTAATTTAGATTGCTTACTTGACATATTTGGTAGTCTTTTAAATAATTGAAGTGCTTTACTATCACGAATAGTACCTTCAAAAATCTCATTAACTACTTGCACTTCTTCTAGTGCTTTTACATCATCATTTGTAATTCCTACTGCCATTTTATTTCTTCCTTTCTTTTTTTATCTTCCTATTGCTCCCCTTAAAACATTATTAACTATGTCATTAACTGTTTGGGTTTTTGTTCCACCATTATTTAATGTTGGTGAACTTTGCACTTTCTTAACTACAACCTCACCAAAATATTGTGAATTTTCTTTTTTGTAATTTTTTAGTGCAGTATCAAAATCAGTAGTATCGTTAACTAATGCCATAACTTCACTTGTCACAAACTTTAAAAACTCTGGTTTAACATCACTTTTAGCAACTTCGCTTGTTGCTTTTAGTAATTTGTTTTCCTTTGCTAATTGTTCGTTTTGCGTAGTTAATTCATTAATTTTTTCACTATCATTTTGATTTGATTTTTTCCACTCAAGAAATTCTTTATATTTTTCATCTTTTTGCCAGTCACTATTTGCTTTTTTAACGCCAGCATTAAACGAATTATCTAAATCTTCCTTTGTGTATGTTTTTGTAGTTTCTTCTTTTTGAGTTTCTACTACATTGTCCACTTGCGTGTCTTTGTTATCTTCCATATAACATTTTCTCCTTTACTTTAAAGACTTTAAGTTTGTCTTTTCCACTTATTATGTGTCGTGTGCAACTAGGTTTTGCCTATATAAATTATAGCATTAGTATTAATTTTAGTCAAAGACCCCCCCACTTTGATAAAAAAAGCAAGATTATTTCTTGCCTTTCTTTTTAGGTTTTAATTCCACTTCTTTTTTAATTTTTTCAAATTCTTTTTTTGATAGTGGTTTTTCAAGGTCTAATTTTCTTAATTCTTCAATTTTCTTTTCTGCTTTTGACTTTTCTTCCCTAATTGACTCTTCTTTTTTAGGTTTTTCAATTATAGGATTTATTTGTTCAATTAAATTTACTACACGTTTATTTAAAGGGTTTTTGCCATTTAGATATTCAAATTGGCTTTCTTTACAAATAAATGTATCACCTTTAAAAATATAATATTCTCGTTCTGCATCCTTTCTTACTAGATTTTCAATGTCATAAAAACCACCATAAGAAAAGTCCTCAATTGCTTCAACTTTCATTTTCATTTCTTTTTCCTCCTCTTCAAAGTTTTCTGTCAATTTATTTTTATCTATTTTCTTTCCATTATAATTCAAGAACTTTAACCAATCATCTAACGCGTTATTATCATATTCTTTGCATTTAGGTATGTTTAATAATTTAGTTACATCAAAATTCATATCTAGTGGTACTACATAACCATTTACTCCATCTTTGATTAGTTCCGTGCATCCACCTACATCAGTTACTATACAAGGCACTTGATATTGTAGACTTTCTTGAACAGTATAAGGTAATCCTTCACTATCACTTAATAACACAGTATAGTCTGCATCTTTTAAATAATCCCATATATCTTCCCTTTGTTTCCAAAAGTGTATTTCTTCAAAATTGTTTTTTGATTTGTAATTCGTTGAGTTTGTAAATATATTCCATTCAAACTTAATATTAGCGTTTCTTAACATTTGTGCTAATATTAACATTCTTTCCCATCCTTTTTGTGGGTCTAAACGCATACAACTTATTAGATGCAACACTTTATTTGTTTTTCTTAACGGCATCAAGATATTCTTAATTGTTGTTGGATTATCGTGTAAAACCTCATCACTCATTTTTGATACAAAGTCGCCACAACCTACTATTTCTTTTATTCCCATAGGTGCATATTGTTGATATAGCAACCCCTTTTCTAATAAAAACTTGTAATTTGCGTGTCGCATTTCTATCATTCGTTTTGCTTTTATTCCTTTTGGTATCTTTCCCCATACACTATTACGAATGAATATATCACATTCATAAGTTTTCCCCTCTTCATACTTTTCTAACTTGCAAAGTTTTTCCATTCGTTTAAGCCTTTGTAAATCGCCCGTACAATATAGTATTGTTATATCAAAATAGTTTCGAAGCCACCAACACCAGTTGTAAGCCATTGTTTCTACTCCGCCCATTTGACAAAAATTACTTTGATAAAATATTATTTTCTTCATTAATTTGCTCCCCAACTACCAAACATACAATGCTTTGTATATACCTTTTCATCAAATACATCGTGCCAACAAAATGTTTCCCTAGGATAAATTGCTATATCGTTTGTTTCTTGGTATTCCATTCTATCTCTATCTATATATTTTCCTATAATATCACTCATAATAGCCGTGTTAGTTTCGTATTCGTGCCAATTCTCGTGTGTTTCAAATTTCTTAATGTCATAGATGTCTAGCAATTCTTTCACAAGCCTGTTGCCTTTTTTTGCCCCCATAGTAGCGGTCACGGGGTAATGTGGTTGTTCAAATCCCGTAAAGAACTCGTGCTTTAAGAATTTGTCTAATGGTTGATAGACCAAGACATCCGTGTCCATATAAATTCCGCCGTATTCGTGTAATGCCCATAACCTTGCTACATCACTAACAAATGCCCATTTCTTGTTTTCGTACGCATCCTTAACATATTGATTATAATTAATATCAAAATTGCTTTCGTTGATTTCTAGGTATTCCCAATCAGGCATAAATTGTTTCCAAGTGTTCATACAATTGATAACACCTTGTGGTTTTTCTTTACCACCAAACCAACAATAAATTATTCTTTTTGGTATCATAAACTCACCTAACAGGATTATAGCACATAATAAAAGAGTAGTCAAAACTACTCTTTTACATTAAATTTCTTCCCATTCACTAACTTGTCTTTTTCTTATTCTAGTATTTATTATTAAGTCTTTTTCGTTAGGCTCACTATAAAGACTAAATGGTGGTTTTCCTAAATGGCTACCATACATTGCACTCTTTTGACCTCTTCTTACTGCCCTATCAATATATTGTTGTGCTTCTTCTTTTGTTTTGCAATATCTTGAGCTAACACCACTTTTCATTTCTTCATCAGTTAGTGTCATCATTTTGGCATTCCACCATTCTCCTTCTTTACAGTATCCATTTTGAACCTCTGCTAAATATTGTTCTTTCACAAACATTCTAATCATTCCTCCTCAATTGTCAAAGACCATATTTGATAAAGGTATTCTTTCCCTTTATCTACTTATATTATATCACAAATAACTATACACTTCAAATGTAAACCTATTGACATTACACTTTACACCATTGATTTTATTGGGTGAAATTATTACAAAACCCCTAAAAAATTTTTTTATTTTATGATTTTTGGTTTACTTTACACTTTTGCTAAAACTTTACTTAATTTTACACAAAAAAAGAGTGTTTAAGGCACTCTTCTTATTCATTTTCAATTGTTAATTTTCCAAGCGCATCTCATAACTCTGTTGCTTGGGTCAAATGTGTCATATAATGTCCCATTTATAAGTGCTGTTATATGTCCATTAGTTGTTATAGCATATTTCCCATAAGGGTATTCTCTCGCAAATTCACCAATAGTCTTTGAATAATGACATTCTCTTGGGTATCTATCATCTAAATAATCTTCTATAAAGACAACACTATCCATCATTAAACTATCCTTGTTTGCTAATGTGCTTAATTCTTCATATACATCGTTCCAAGTTCTATTGGTTAGCAAACTTATTGCCCTTAAAGTACAATCATCTATATGTCTATTGTGTGGGTTATTGTTATAGTATCTATACACCTTACATCATACTTCTTTGTAATGCTTCGTTTAACATTTGGTGTTGTTGTGGTGTTTCTGCTTCTTCGTGTAATACTTTAATAAAATCTTCTAATGCTTTTACCATATAGTGAAATGATTTGTCAGTTTCATCTTTTGCACCATATCTTTTATTTTCTTGGTATCTTCCATATTCGCCTGATATTCTATCAAGTTCGTTTTCACCACGATATTTCATATCATACCCTCTACGACCATAACTATCTCTACCATAGTTTCCGTATTCTTCTCTACCATAACTATCGTATCTTCTTGCCCCGTAGTTTCCATAATTTCCGTAATTCATTTCTTTGTCCTCCTTTGTATAGTGCTTAATTTTACTTAATTTGTATAAGTGGTCTAAATTATTTGTATTAATATCTTCATCAATTATGTGTTGTATTTTTTCATCTAATTTCTCTAATAGTTTATCTTCCATTTTGTTCTCCTTTCTTTAAAAGGTTTATAATTTCTTCATTTTGCTTAATTATCTTTTCTAAATATTCTTTGTCTTGCCTTTGTAGTTCTTGCATTAAATCATTATTGTTGCAGTCTTGAAATAACAACTCTAAACTTAATGCTTGTAATATTAAACTTAACTTATTTGCAAAGTCATTATTATTCATTAATTATTACTTCTTGACAAACTAAATGTAGCATTTGTGATAATTGGTATTTGTGTTGCTATTGGTGTAGTTGGTGTCGCAGGTGTAATTACACTTGGTACACTTTGAATTGTTATAGAAGTATCTCCTCTTGGGCATACTCTAATTTTTCTATTAAAAGAAATCGTTTCATAATCATTTGGTGCATCTATTGTCACTGCTCTAATAGTATCAGGAAGTAATACACCATCTTCATAAAGTCCAACTGCAATAACACCAGCAGTTGCAGAACTTATTGAAGCACTAAAATTAGCATTGTAATAGCCATTGTAATTATTTCCAAATACTTTGAAATTAGGATTACCATTTTCATAGTCTAACCACCCACCATTGCAACAATAAGCACATCTTGTTCTTATATTTGTTGCATCAAATACTACTGGGCTTGAATTACTTGTTAAAACTAATGGTTCATTTATAATTGTTTGTATCATATTATTTCTCCTTTCATATAATAAAATTGTCGCTAAAAAATAGATTTATTTTTTAATTAAAAAGAGATAGAACTATGCCTATCTCAAAGTTAGCAAGTTCTCGTAATCGAGTTAGTAGTAATCTACTTTATGCTTAAATTAAGTTGTTATATCCGTTGCATCCACAACCATTGTTGTTGCAAGTGAATATAGGTGTTCTTCCGTAAACTGGTGTACTTGGTACAGGGCAGTTTGAAAGTCTGTTATATAGAGCATCTACTTCATCACTAAATCCTTGTGAAATGAAAGCATTTTGTGATATTTGACTTGCTCTTAAATCAGCCATTGTTAATTGTCTTTCTAAATCTCTAATCTTGTCGTTCTTACCATCTAACTCTAATTGACATAACTTATCAAGAATTGCTTGTGTGTTAGAAGTTGCATTTGTGATAATATCTCTTGTGTTGTTAGCATCTGCAAATCTTGTAGCATTTCCTTCGTTTTGTACAATGTTTTGAGTTTGACAAGTAGCAAGTCTATTGTCGGCACTTGCATTGCATAATTGAGTGCTTATGTCAAATAATTGGTTCATATTATTCATTGCTCTATTGTTAGCACTTATTTCTGCATTAAAGAAACCATTGCTTACTGTTTGTTGCATATCTGCGCAACAATTACATAATTGGTTAGATAGTGAATAAATACCACTGTTTACTGTATCTAATTGGTTGCTTAAATGTAATGTATCAAATCCTTGATTTGTGTTGCTCATTATTTCTTTTTGCCCATTTGAAAGCCAAGCATATCCATTATCAAAACTGTTTCCACCGAAGAAACCACCATTTCCGTTATTTCCCCAATTTCCGCCGAATAATGCAAGTAATAAAATTACCCATACCCAATCAGAACCATATCCATTACCAAATCCACCATTACCACCGTTAATCATAGGATAAACAGGATATGGATAAGCAAATCCGTTTCCGTTGTTAGTAGCAAGTTCTACTGTTGGTTGAATACCACCATTCATAAATCATTGTCTCCTTTCTACAATATTTAAACCGCTAGAAAGTTTATAGGAAGATACCATATCTAGCATAGTGTCCTCCTATAAGGTTTCTAACCTTATTTTTGTTGAAACATATTCATCATATTATCCCATTGTTGTCTTTGTTGGGGGTTAAATCCATTTATTGTTTCATTTAGCAATTCGTTGGGGTTGTTATTTTTCCTTGCCTCTTGATACTTTTTGAATGCTTGTGGGTTCTTCCTTTTTAACTGCTGTTCCAACTGTGTCATTGCTTGTTGAGGTACTTGTTGCATCTTGCTCTGCATCATCATTTGTAATAATTGCATCATTTTTTCTCATTTCCTTTCTTAATTCTTCTATTTGTGCTTGTAAATATTCTATTTGTATATCTTTTTCATCTTTTGGTATAATTTCGTTTAATTCATAAGTCTTAATATTACCTTTTATGTTCTTTAACCATAGAACAGACATATCTCTACTGAAAAAAGGTGTATCTCCAAACACTATTTCTTTATTGACATCTTCAATAGTATTTGCATATCTCAAAGTATTTGCTCCAATTGGTGCTAATTGAAATGTCTGGTTTATTGCTGGTTGTTGTGCTTGATTTTTCATTCGTTCTTTCATTTGTTGCAAATTATTTATTTCATTATCTATTTGTTCATACATACCTTGTTGATTTATATTGTTATAAGGTCTTGGATAGTTTCCGTACATAATATTCCTCCTGTAAAATGAAAAAAGAAAATACTTTAATAACTTCTTAAATGCGTTTTAAACACTTAAATAAGTAGTATTTTCTCCTTTCACTAATAATTATTGCATAAAAAAAGAACTATTGTAGTTCACATATAGTTCATTTAGAGTTCTTTTCTATTATTTTTATTATTTTAGGTAGTTTTCGCTTAATTGTGCTTTGTGAATATCCCACTTCCATAGCAACATCTATTTGTGTCCAACCTTTTAAATAATAAAGTTTTGCTATCTTTTTATCAATATCATCTTTTATGTAATTGTCAATAATCTCCTCCCATTTATCATTAGGCATTGCATATAACTCATCAGGTATATTGGGTCTTGATTGTGCCATTATTTTTTCTTTTTCTTTTTTGCTTTTTTGTTAAACTTAATTGTCTTTGTCTTTTTTTGATATGCCTTTGCCATACTAATCTCCTATACTTTGATTTATTGTACTATTTTCAGTATCTTCTACTGATTGTTCACTCGTTGTTGTTATTTCGCTTGGTATAAACATATAAATAAAAAATGCTACTACCATTACTATAATAATTGTAAATAATCTTTTATTTGCTCTTTCCATTCTATTCATAGCACTTTCGTGTGCTACAAATGGTATCGTGACTATTTCCTTTTCTTCCATAATTATCTCCTATCAATTCTCTTTCGTTTATAACCAACAACCCTTAATCTTTCCATTTGTGTTTGTAATCCACTTGTCTTGCTCAATTCTTTGTATCTATTTGTTAATTGCGTTATCTTAAATTGTGCATCACCTATAAGCAAATCATTACCACTTGCTTTCCCTAGCATTTGAATATCTTTTTGCTTTCTTATTTCGGTTTCTAACTTTCGTTGTAATTGTGTTCCCTCATACATTGTTAAATGCTTTCCCTTAAATATAAAACCTTTTTCGTTCTTTTCTTTTATATCTTGCAATTCTTCATCGCTATATTGTGGTTTTGATACACCTAATATAATTGACATAGTTGTATGATAACAATTTAATTCGCTTATCGGTCTATGTTCGTGAGAATATTTATTGCCTTTATAATCTTCCGCAACTTCATTATTTTGTAGTTTTTCAAACTCTTCATTACTAAATTGTCTTCCCTGCAAATCTTCGTGGTCTGGTGCAGGGCTTAAATGTACCGATATTTCTACACCATCAGCCCCAAACTCTTCACCTATTATTCTTTGTGTTTCATTATGCAACGTTTTAATTCCCTCTCGTAAGTTCATACGAATAGCACTATCTAATCGCCTATGATAACCACTCTTGTAATCTACTGTCTTTAAACCACTTTCGCCAAGTGATTTTAAAATAGAATACATTTCGTGTTGGAAAGTATCTTTGCCTTGACTTATTGATAGTATTGCTTGGTCTATTACATATTGATAGGCATCACTTATATTATAAAATCTAACATTTCCTGCTAAATCTTTAATAGTAAATCCTAATGCACTTGTGTTTGATAAGTTCATATATTCACCCTTTGTTAAGTTAGATATTGCTTGTACTTCCCTTTTTAACGGCTCTAATTGGTTAAAAGGCACATAAGGTATATTTCTATACTCATAGAACTTTCGTGCAAAATTATAGTCTTTTTGTGCGTATAGGCTATATATCTCATCAATTTCTTTTGTATTTAAGTTCGTTATCTTTGATAATCGCTCTAATATTGTTTGATAACTAGCACCATATTTAATCATTTGTTGTAATTGGTATGCTTGTGTTGGTGTTAATTGCCCTATTTCTTTTACGGCTTTACCTATTTCACTTAAAATAAATGTATTACCACTTTCTATTCTTTCTATTAATCTAGTTATTATTGCCTCTTCTTGCAATTCATTTTTCATAGGTTCACCACCTATTCGTTATCTATTCCTACTAAATCTTTTAAACTTGGGTCATTTTCTTTTATTTCGTTAATCTTTTGCTTTGCAATTTCCTCTGTTTCACCAAATATTTTCATTCTATATTCTACTCTTGAAATAAGACCTTGTTGTTGCTCTCTCATTGCTCTATTACTTTCGGCTTCTTTGTCTTCTATTATACTATCATCAAATTGTATTACCATATTATCGGTATTTATGTTATATTTACCAAATGTACTTGATGCGTAGCATATTGCTTTTACTAAATCGTATATAGAACTTTCATATCCAACTTCAAGTTTTTTCTTTCTTCTAAATAACTTGCTATTGCTTGATATTACAGCAGTAGCAGTTGATAAGTTAGTTCCATCAAAATGGTAATGGTTTTCACCAAATCCTACTTTATTTCCTAATATATTCAAATTAGTATTTAATGTTTCTATTTGTTGATTAGTTCTTAATGTGTCAGTATCACTTTGTATTAAATCATCTTTTGTTGCACCATTAGGCAATTGATAAACAGTTGTATCTTCTGGGTCAAATGTCATTTTTTGTGTTCCATCATCATAGTTTAGCATATCAGCCCTTACGAATGTTCTCTTTTTGCCATCTTTGATTTCGTTTTTTAAAGCATCAAAGCATATATCTACTGCTTTTAAATTGTCAATAGCATTTGCAAAATGTGGTATTCCAAAAGGACTATTCTTAAATAAATTGTTTGTCAATAATGGTTTGAACACACTAAACCACCTTACATTAGATTTTGTGTCAAAGTCTTTCATTGTACTTTCTTCTTCATTTATTTCGGTTAATGTTCCGTTTGCTTCTTTAAATAAATGATTATGTATTACATAATTTCCTGTATTTTCATCTATTTTATGTACTGATAGTATTACATATTTTATTCCTTTTCTATATTCTACACTACCAAATGCACATTCAGTCACAACTTTATTATTCCAACTCAATGGGTATATATCATCTACATCTACTAAATCTACCCTGGTTTTGGCATTTGATACATCAAGTTCCATTTTGTCATCATTTTCTATTAAGTCATACACACTTACAACTGCACTTTCAGTTCCTAATGCACCACTTTTTTCTATAATGCTGTTGATTAATACATATAAATCTAGTTCATTTACCAAATTGTCAAATTCTTGTTGGGATGTATCATTGTCCATTGATATTTTACACTTTTCACTCCATAAAATATCGCTCCAGTCCTCGCATATTTCCTTTGCCATATTCATTGTAAATCTTTTTTGATATACTTTTTTGTTACCATTATAAATATAATAATTATGAAATTTTTTAACATTTCCTTGATACCAACTTTTCCATTGGTCTATATATGTTTGTATTGCATCTTTTATTTGTGGATTATATCCATAATTTAATTGTAAAAAATCTTCTAATTTCATTAATACCCTCCTTTAATATTCATCATTAATTTGTCATAAAATGGGAATATGCTATATTCGTGTGCATCTAAATCATCTATTGGTGTTGTTCCATCATCTAGTCTTGTATCAGGTTCTTTATCGCTCCATACTGCTTGTTCGTATGCTTCTTTTAAATATTTGCATTTTTTAAGTAGAAATCTTCTTCCTTGCCCAAATAACGAACAATCTAAATGTATTCTATCTATTATTTGCCCTTTTATGCAATCTTGCACTTGTATTGGAATGTTATGTTGTTGCAAATATTTATTTAAACCAAATGTAAGAACTTGTCCCAATGCACCATAGTCGCCAAAGCAATGTGTGACTTTTCCATATTCATTTACTATCTCATAATAAAAATCCTCAAATGCCTTATATATTTCTTCTGGCGTATGCAAATCTTTAAGTTTTTTTTCACCCAAAGTCCACACTTGTTTGAATAATGTAGTTATTCCTGTTGCTTTAAATTCGGTTTCACCTTTGGTTGCACCATAGTCTATTCCTATTGATATAATCATAAAATTAATTTTGTTTCCATTTTCATCAACTGCATTATCTTTCATAAATATATTTGGGTTGTTTGCAAATTGCCTATATATTATTCCTTCCGCATTACAAGGTTTACCTAAAATATATCTATCATAAAATACTGTTCCCTCATATTCTTTGCATAATTGCTTAACATATTCTTTTGGCAAAAAAGGATTATCAAATATTGTATACCTTTGCAAATATATGTCTATATCGCTATTGATAAACTTTTCTAACCAATGTGATAAATGTTGTGGGTTTCCAGCAAAATCACATAAAGAATATTCAAAGGAAAGTCTTGATTTTAGCAATTGGAATACTTCTTCATTTATATCGTATGCTTCATCTATATATAGATACTTGATACGCGGTCCTCTAAATTTTTTAACCCTACCAACATTATCTGCACCTATACAATAAACTTTTTCACCCATTATAGTACAAGTATTGTTGCTCGATATATCGGTTACTACTTTACTACTATATAATTCTTGTAATGGTTCTATTATATTTCTTTGTATTGTTTCTTTTGATACACCAACAATAAAATTAAGACCCTTCTTGCCTTTTCTTTCTTCAATTCGTGCAGGTATTACATACAAGGTATCTATATAAGTTTTTCCACATTGTGTTGCCCCTACCTTACCATTCCATCTATGATTAGCATTTTGTATGTATTCTGCTTGTTTCTCACTTAATTCAATCTCGCTCGTATCTATCATCGGCAGTTTTCCTTATCTTAACAAGAATATCTTTTGCATTTATTATTGCTTCTTCATTTTCGCTATCTACAACTTTATCTTTCCAATTATTTGGTTTTCTATTTTTTAACCAATATATTTGTGCAAGTGTATCAGGTGCTACTTCTTTTGTAATTCTTTTTGTTTCAACACCATTTTCATAAGTAATCTCATCATATCTATACCCTACTGCTCTTTTGTATAAAGCATTCTCTACTTCATAATCTGCAACTTCTTTACCTTTTTTTAAGACATTACATATATTACTATTCTTATTTTTCCAATCATATAGTGTTTTTACATTAATTCCTATATTATTAGCAATCTGTTCATTTGTTAAGCCATCCCTTGCCCATCCTTCAAGCAATATAAGTTTGTCTTCTTCTAACCAATCATTAATTTTAGCCACAATATCACATCCTTATTGGCTTTCACTTAATTTTAACATATTTTTTAAATATTGTCTAATAGTCAAATAAACTTACACAATTCTACATATTCTATATCATTGTTTAAGTATTCCCATAATTTATCTTTCTTCCAATAGTCATATTCTGCAAACTTTAAACTATATATTTTATTTTTTATGTCGTATGCTTCTTTATAAAAATCTTTGTTGTTTTTAAATATAGAAAAAGAGAGCATAATACTCTCATATATTTTTTTAATATCACTTATTTTTTCTAAACATTCTTTGTAATTCCAATTACTATTAAATTCCATCAGCAACCTCTTCTATCTCTATTTCTAAGTAATCTTTATTATCTTTAACTGCCTTGTAATTTATTTCATTGATGTGGTTTATATTGTCGTTTTCTAATATTCCTAATTGTTGCATACAATCTAATACACTTTTTAATGACTTATTATCTAAATCATTGTGTGCGTTCTTTATATGCCACCTACAATTGATTTTAACGGGGTACTTTTCAATCTTTTTCATATTATTAATAAAATATGCTATCCCTTGCATTTCTCTTTTTTTATGTGCATTTGCCCCATATTTGTTTCCCCTGCATTGTTTTATTATATCGTTCCAATTGTCTAATTTTAGGTCTATTTTTCTCATACTTAAAATATATCATAACTACAACAATTTGTCAAAGAAAAAAAGAACTATTTTTAGTTCCTTTTTCCCTTTTTCTATTGGAGTAGAATAAGTGAATAATCAATGCTCTTTTAATAGGGGGAATGATTTTCCTACAATCATATAAACTTTATCATTAAAAGTAAAATTAATCTGCTGTTGTGAGCATTTTCACTTTTGTTTCCTTAATCACAAGACACATTATATACGCCCTCTATCCAATTGAGGTATCTTACAAAGTTGTAAGAGTTGGACTCGAACCAACAACAACGGCATTACAAGTGCTATTTGTTTTTTGCTGTTTGTGTCTTTCACTATTTTTTTTCTTAACAAGTCTATAATTGGAGTCGAACCAATTGACACTATATCGCATCGCCTTTGTATTCTTGCAGTAATAGACTTTCATTATTTTCTTAATTATCAAAGGTATGTTAGCCAATTTAACGGATTGGTGTAGGTGTTAACTACGCTTGTTTGCAGAAATACCTTTTCGTTTTTTCTTTTTAAAACAAAGGACAACTTAACTTAACTAAACAATGCAATGGTTTATAGTTCCATTAAACTATATTGCTGTAATGTCCTTTTTTCTTAATTTCTTTATGGTGCTCGCGAAAGGATTTGAACCTTTACGCATTTGCAAAGGATTTTAAGTCCTTCGTGTCTACCATTCCACCACACGAGCATTTATAAGCACTGCACTAATGATATAAGCGTGTTTATCCACTTCACCACTTCACCCAAACTATTTAAAAAAAACAATTCGGGCGAAGGCAAGAGTTGAACTTGCGATTATTTATCATTTTACCTTCTGAAAAGGTTTTTATATCATCAGTACACTACCTATAAAATAGATAGCATTATTCACATTTTTGATACTAGCACTTTTTATAAGCACCATAGAATAGATATAGAATTATGCAATTTTTCATCACTATCGTTCTCTTATCATCTCTAGGATTGTTTACCTAGTAGTTATAGATAATCTCATTATAGTATTGCCTTAATAGGTCGCCATTCATAATTCATTGTATAATTGGCTCAATATCTTACGATTATATCTACTCAATGCTACCTACAAAATGTAGATAACATTAAACATTTATGGGGTTTTGTAACATTGCTATTACATACTAATCATAGCACATTTTGATTTATTTTTCAACTACTAAATTTGCTAAATATTTTTTTGCTTGTTCAGTTGTTTTACCACTATCTTTAACATAAAACTCAAATAAGAATGTTTTAATATTCTTATAATCTATGCTATTAATAACTCTTTTTTGAGCAGATTTATTATCTCCCCATTTCTTGTAAAAATAAGCAAATAGGAACCCAATTTCTTTATCAAACTTATCTTCTTTGTGTCTTTTACTTATTGTTTTAGTACCATCACTCCAAAAGATAATAGTTGCTCCATCATTTATAATGTATCTTTCTATTTTTGCTTTTGTAGTTTCAGTTGTAAAACTCCAGTTATCTTTGATGAAAACTGGTATTCCAAAATACGTTGGTCTTTCCATATAAGCCATTCTATATTCCCACCTTTCTTCTATAATCTTCTAATATTTTATCAATGTAAGTTGTCATATCAAACTTATTTTCTAACAATTTAAGCATTTGTATATTATAACCGCTTACATATATATTTCCATATTCATCAAACTCTGGTACAGTTTTATTCCTATCATTTAAGTTCCACCAAATTATTTTTGTATTTGCTTCGTGTTCTTTAAACATTTCCATTGTTTCTTTCTTGCCCATATTTGACCCTCTATCAAACTCCATATCACTCAATACTATTAAATATTCAGGATATTTATTTAACCCTTGTAATAGTTTCATAACTGCTCCAAAATCGGTTTTAGAACAATCGCCTGTATACATTGATTGATATTTTTCTTTCATTGTACTACCTTTAATTGTCATCAATTGTGGTCTTGAACTAAATGATATTAATTGGTTTGGTGAATATGTTGATTTAATTGACAAAGCATAAGCCAAAGACATTGCTTTTTCTAGTAATGAACATTGTACTGCCGTTCCAAAAGCCATCCCACCCATAGAACCACTTGTATCAAGTATTACAATAGCATCCATTTCTACGCCTTCAACAGCATTATCAACTATTTTCTTACTTACAACTTCTCTTGCTTCTTCTTCAATGCTTTGTGTAGTCCAACCACCACGAGTAGCAGTCTTCATACCATCATAAACATTTGCGGTTGTAGTATTTAATTTTGCTTTGTTTTCTTTAACTGCCTTTATATATTCACTAAATCTATCTTTTAAATCTAATCTTGTACTAAATGCAGTCATATATTTAGTCATTGCTAAACTTGGTACTTTTTCAAAATCAATGTCATCTACTAATGGGTGTTTATAATTTTCTTTGCCAAATAACTCATTTAAAGGGCTATTTTCATTGCTTTTAATAGCATAAGATAACTTGTATTCAGTTGTGCTATCAGTTTTTATTAATGCTCTATATTCTTTCTCAGTTAATTTCCACATCTTGCATAATGCTTTGGCTACTTTCTTATCTTTACCAGTTAATCTAGGCATCCACTTTTTAGCAAGGTCTTTATCATCACCATTTAATGCACTTTTTAAATATTCAATATTTTCGTTTGTAGGTATATGCCATAAGTCATCATATCTACCACACTTTACTATATTTAAAGGTGCTACATTTGATAATTGCATTAATTTTCTTCCTAAATCCCTACGACCTAGTCCAAATCTTGGGTCACGAATATACATTGAAAATATTTTTTCTTTTTCGCTATCACCAATTTTTGCTTGGTCTAGGTTTTTCTCAAAGTATGGTGTCATAAAGAATAAGTCAGTTAAGTTGCTTCCTGTTGTCTTATATGCAACATCTCCGTTTTCAGTTTTCTTTTCATTAAATATTTTTTCTAATTCATTCATTTTTTCTTCCTCCTATAAATAATTTTTTTTAATCAATTTAATAAATTCTTCTCTTGTATGTGTTTTTTCATATTCTTGTTGGCATTTCGTTTTATATATTAACATTTTTTCTTCATTATTTTGTATTTCATTATGACATTTTCTGCATATAGGAATGCAAAATCCATTCTTCATAGATATTTGTTTTTTTGCACCCGCATATATTTCGTGCATATCATCTTTCTTCCTTATTTTGCATACATAACACTTATTAAGATTATTTGTTAATATTGAATATCTATTTTCTTCAAGTTTCTTTTGTTTGCTTGTTGACTTTTTCATTGACTTATATTCTTTATACTTTTTATCATTACAAGAATAACACATATTATCATTTAAGAAGCATTGTATTTTTTTGATAACACAATATTTATATACAATACCCTTTTTATGTCTAATTCTTAAATATTTGCATTTGTTATTCATCTTTTATCTTTACTATTGTGTATATTACTATTATTAGTACAAATATTATAGCATAAATCCATATAGGGCTTAATACCCAAACCCAAGACCAATCAATTACACTACATAGTTTTAAAGCAATAAATAACAATGTTAATAAACCTATAAATCCTACTTTCATATTTTACTCCTTATTTTATATTAAATATTGATAGAATATCATTACCTTATAATCTCTAATTGATATTCTATGTCGTTTGGAATGTTGCCAGCAAAAACAAAACTATTTTTTAACATATATTCGTTATAAATATTTGCAGTTTTGTTTGCTCTGATTTTTGCTTGTTTAGCCCAACTTTGTTCTTCTTCATTTTTGCTGTTTTTATATGTTTCATAAGTTGTTCTATCAATCTTATATGAAGTTATACTTGCCCTTGCTGTATCTTCTACTTTTTTTCTTGTTTCGTAATTAGTTCTATCTTCTATTTTCTTATCTACAAATTGTACTTCATTTTTTATA
>Ga0265299_10000952_pt1 | contig 35008 bp, 58 predicted proteins | sample AusTroGonzalo_MG_4_FD_193485 | JGI IMG/M metagenome (GOLD analysis project Ga0265299, IMG submission 193485) | Bovine rumen microbial communities from tropical cattle in Woodstock, Queensland, Australia - Gonzalo_02 | ecosystem: Host-associated > Mammals > Digestive system > Stomach > Rumen ... | reverse complement strand
TTCTGCGCTGCCGGCAGACTTACGGAACAGGAGGGCTGAAAATGGCTGATTGGCAAATTGAACAGGTTGCATTAGGAATAGCTGTATTAGCTATATTTATACACTTAGCAGCGTGGATGAAGTTATGCGACAGGGTAACACGGCTCGAAGCTCTTGTTGAGCTCTTAGAGAAGGAAATAATCGAGATACATAAGAAGGAGGACGGTGATACAAATGGCTGAGTATATAAGCAGAGAAGCAGTATTGCAGAAATTTCTCGAAAGAGGTAGCGGATATATTAATATGCTGACAATGAAAACTATGATTGACGAGATACCTGCCGCAGACGTACAACCTGTGAAGTCTTGCAGAATGATACCGCTTGAACCTGATTGTCGGGGTTATACAGACGTATTTATTTGTACAAATTGTCATCAGCATATACATCTTGGGTTTATCCGAAAAGAGTATAGCGGAAGTTATTGTCTTGAATGTGGAGCGGAAGTGAAGGACGGTGATACAGAATGATTATCGCAGTAATAGCTGCCTCTTCGGAGTGCTGGTATGTGACGCTGCCTACAAGCAGATAGACAAGGAGGAAAAGGATGAACATAAGACTTGATCCGCCCCGTGCTCGCTTCCGGATCCGGAACGGTATTACCGGCGGATACATACATCTCACGCTGTTCCGGATATTGGAATTCTCCACCAGAACCGAGGCTGTCTGCTACATGAACCGTTACAACCTCAACCGGGACATCTACTACACGGAGGCTGTGCTATGACAGAAAATGAAATGCGGAGCTACCTCGAACGTCACTTCTACGCGAGCAAAAAAATCAAAGCTCTCGAAGCCGAGCGCACACAGCTCAGATTAAACGCTATGGGCGGTGCGATTAATTACGAGGGTAATAACACCGCGACCAAAGAGAACGCCACAGAACGCAATCTGGTGCGTCTGGCGGACGAAGAGAATAAAATTGACAGGGAGATTACTCTTCTCAGGGAGAAGCAGCAGGAGATACGCCGGCTCATTGCCTCACTCGGCGACGATGATCTCGAAGCCGTCCTGATCTACCGATACATACTGCACAACACCATCGAGGAAACTGCGGAGGCATTGCACTATGCGCCGAGAACCGTGAAGTTAAAACAAAATCGAGCGGTACTTAAACTTTGCCCACTTTTGCCTTGAATTGCCCGGTCAGTGTGAGTATAATAATATCATGGAACTCAGGCGGAGAGGTCTTCAGGGCTGAATTCTCCTCTCCGTCTGCTGTTCTTGTCTCCTTTTGTTCTACACCAAGCAATCATGATTTCATCTTACTTCTTTCTGCACGACCGGAGCTTATCCCCCTCCGGTCACTTATGCTCCGCTTGTCGTTCATGTCGGCAATGGAGCACCAGAACACCCATACATCCCATATATGACATTTTGCAGAAGTACCTCGACAATAGTCGGGGTACTTCTGTTATATTATTTAACACATGGTGGCACCGGTATGGGGGAGGGTGCCCCTTGGCAGGCACGGACCAGGACTCCCCCGCGTCACTGCTCGAAAAACTGCTCGGAGGTTAGGCTTATGCCAGAAAAAGGCTTAGGATACTTGAAGCGAAAGCTCACATCGAAGCGAGCTCGCGTGCTTACAAGGTACAGATTCTATGATATGAAGAACGCGGTTCCTATGATGCAGGGCATCATACCAGAGGAGCTCAAGTGGGTAACATCCACTCTTGGTTGGTGTGCAAAGGGTGTTGACACTCTCGCTAACCGCATAGTGTTTGAGAGATTCGACAATGATGACTTTATGCTCGGCTCGATATTCTCTCAGAACAATCCCGATATATTGCCTGATGATGCAGTGCTCTCTTCACTGATAGGTTCTTGTAGCTTCATCTACATTGGCAGAGACAATTCTGGATATCCGACGATGCAGGTTATCGACGGTAGCAACGCGACGGGTGAAATCGACAGAGTGTCGAATATGCTCACGGAAGGCTATGCCGTTCTTGAGCGTGACGAGTGTGATAAACCGACGCTTGAGGCATATTTCAGACCATATCGAACTGATTATTACGTGAACGGTGCTCTGGCTCCACAGCATGCGTTTGAGCATAAAGCTCCGTATGCGTTGCTTGTGCCTGTTGTATACAGACCTGATGCAAAGAGACCATTCGGACATTCGCGCATTTCACGCTGCTGCATGAATACAGTCGAGGCAGCCATAAGAACGATTAAGCGCTCTGAGGTTAGTGCTGAGTTTTACAGCTTCCCGCAGAGGTACGTGCTTGGTCTTTCAAACGATGCTGAGGCGATAGAAGGTTCGGCAAAAGTAAAGGCTGTTATGTCTGCCTTCCTTGACTTCCGCAAGGACGAGGACAACGACAAGCCTACTGTCGGGCAGTTTCCGCAGCAGAGCATGGCTCCGTTTATCGAGCAGCTCCGCATGATGGCTTCAATATTCGCGGGTGAGACTGACTTGACACTTGACGACCTTGGATTCAGCACAGGCAACCCGGCAAGCTTCGATGCTATCAGAGCATCACATGAGGCGCTCAGGCTGACGGCTCGCAAAGCTCAGAGGACATTCGGCACAGGCTTCCTGAATGCCGGATACCTTGCAGCGTGTGTGCGTGATAAATACACATACAACCGTTCTGCATTCGTAAATACTAAGCCTATATGGCAGCCGATATTCGAGCCCGACGCTGCTGCTCTTGGAGCTATCGGCGACGCTATACTCAAGATTAACCAGGCTGTTCCAGAGTACATCGGCGAAAAGGCAGTTCACAGCATGACAGGCTTGGTGAGCGACAGTGATTAATTATGAGCAGCTCAGAACTGCGGTAGATACCAAGCTCAGTATGGATCCTGAATTAAGGACCATAATGAAACGTATCAACAGCGGAAGGGCGACATTCATTGACACTGCACGATATTCGCAGGTGCTCTCTCATATTCTCGGCAGTGAAGTTTCAAAAATGATCTTAAATGTCGATGACCGCGAAGCTGTTGTATCACACCTGCTGCATGACAGCTATGAGGATATCAATGATGTTTTTGGCAGAGTACAGAGGGATATTGACAAGAAGAAGGGGCTGAACATAAAACCTCGGCAGGGTGAATATCCAGACGAGCGCGTTGAGCAGTTCGTTCACTCTCTTGTGGATCCTACTGTGGAGGACAGCGTTATCGAGCGCAGAGCCAGAGCCGGCACAGAAACTATCACAAAGTCCTTCCATGATGACTGCATCGAAGAGAATGCAAAGCTCCATGAAGAGGCAGGGCTCAAGACCTATATAATTCGTATGGGAACGAATTGCTGTCCCTGGTGCTCAGAGGTCGCTGGCAAGTACGAAATGAAAGACCAGCCTCAAGGAATATTCCGCAGGCATGACAACTGCGACTGTACTGTTATTTATGACGGACAAGTTCTCAGAGGTCAGACAGGCAACAACGGCAAGCGCAGCAAGAAGTGGGTTGAGGTTCCAAAGGATGCAGGAGCTGCCGCAGCTCCGAGACTTAGTCAGGAGCAGGCTCGAAAGCTGACTGATGATAAAGTATCAGAAGTTAAGTCTAAAATAAGCAATCCTTCCGAAATGACAATTAAACAAAATACCGAATCTCAGTATTATCGACCTGTTTTACTTGATCATAATAGTGGAATATCAATTAATCGTGAATATGAGTTTAGTGCATATAAAGTCGAAAACACGCATAACAATGTATATGTATCTGAAAATGTTGATATTAAGCCTAAAAAGTTACATCAAATAGATATTCGTATTTCTGAAGCTATGAATAAAATTGGTATATCTGATGAGAAAAATTTACCTAAGGCTGTTGTGGTTAGCCGCAAAGATATTGCCAAAAATGATGTTGCTTTATATAGAGCTAAGGAAAATATGCTTCTTATATGCGATGAATATGCTGTTTATAGTCCAGCAGAAATGCCAAGACAAATGCAGCAATTGGCTTGTGGAGAAAAAGATATAAGTACATATATACATGAATTATATCATTGGCTGGACGCAGAAGAATACCGTAATAAATATGGCAATATTACTGATGAAAACTATAACGATTATATTGATTTTATTAATAACAATGCAAAGAAAAGGCTTGACAAATTATCCTCTAAGGGGTATAATGTTCTTGTAAGTAAGTATGCAAAAGATAATGTCATTAAACAACAGTTCTTTGAAGTTTACACCGAATACAGGACGTTTAATCTATTGGAGGGATGAGATTATGCGTAGGATAATGCAGGGAAAAGAGCTTGAACTTTTTAAGAAGGTCGAGCCTTATATTGTTTATCCACTTCAAAACGGTAAAGGCATTCGCAATGATTCACCAGCGGATGTAGTAAAAGCATATGAAGAATTATGTGTTTTACAAAGTTCAAATAATCAGATACCATTTGACCATTAATATTTACAAACCGTCCTTATGTAGGGGCGGTTTTCTTATATCCTCATGGAGGTGATCCTAATGACAATCCAGGGCAACTAAATACAAGACGAAGCACCTTATAGGTGCATTTTTATGCCTTTAAGGAGGTAGCCTATGACTCAGGCGAGAGCAAGACCTAACCTTCGCCCAGACCACAACGGTCCGCAGAGGGCACAATTCAACAGCAACAAGAAGAAAATCTACGCTACGCAGGAAGTGTGTGGGATATGCGGGAAACGGGTCGATTTCAGCCTAAAATTTCCACATCCGCTCAGTCCTTGCATAGATCATATCATCCCAGTCGCCAAGGGCGGACATCCGAGCGATATCTCAAATTTGCAGCTCGCTCATATGTGCTGTAATAGGGACAAGTCGGACAAACTTGTAGCTGACAAGCCGAACTTTTCGACAGGTATCGAGCTGATATCGAATCGGCTCCTGCCGCTCACATTTGACTGGAAAACGATATAAGGAGGGAGTTTGATGGACGAGCCTCGTCTCGGCAGACAAACTCCTACTATTTCTATACGGCTGCCATATACCGAGTCGCTCGGAATGGAAGCCGTTTCTCTTTACAATCAATCCGATCGCACGGCTCAGGACTGGCAGGCTCTGATGTTGGAAGACATTATGGCGGTCAATTTTGACGGGCTATGGACGCACATGAAGTTCGGCTGGAGTATTCCTCGCCGTAACGGCAAGTCTGAGATATTGATTATCAGAGCTATATACGGGCTCACTCATGGCGAGCGAGTCCTCTATACTGCGCATCGAACGACAACGTCGTCGAGTGCCTGGGAAAAGATTTGTGTTCGCCTTGGCAAAATGGGGTTCCAAGAGGAAGTGGACTATAAAACCTACAAAACTCGTGGAATGGAGCGCATTGAGTGGCTCAAAGATAATAGCGAAGCGGTTATCAACTTCAGAACAAGAACAAGCACAGGCGGACTCGGTGAGGGTTACGACTTGCTTATCATTGACGAAGCCCAGGAGTACACCGCAGACCAAGAATCAGCGCTCAAATACGTTGTTACAGACAGCAGAAATCCGCAGACGCTCATGTGTGGAACACCTCCGACAGCAGTTAGCTCGGGAACTGTGTTCCTGAAATACCGCAAGGAATGCCTGACAGGCAAGTCAGAAGACTCGGGTTGGGCTGAATGGAGCGTGCCAAATCTTACAGACGCTCATGATCCTGAGCTCTGGTATGAGACGAACCCTTCATTGGGTACGATTCTCACAGAACGAACGATTCGTTCAGAGCTCGGTGACGACCAGGTCGATGATAACATTCAGAGGCTCGGATTGTGGCTCCGATACAGTCAGAAGTCAGCTATCAGCAAGGAAGAGTGGACGGCTCACGCACTGACAGAGAAGCCAAACGTAGGCAAGAACCCACGCTTGTATTTTTCTGTCAAGTACGGCAAGACCGGCACTGTGTCTCTTGCTGTCGCATTCAAGCTTGAGGACGGCAATGTGTTCATTGAAGCCATAGACTGCCGACCTATACGCGAAGGGAATGATTGGATTATCGCATACTTGCGAAACCCACACGCAGACTCAGTCGTTATTGACGGAGCAGGCAATCAGACTGTGCTCGTCGATGATATGAAGAACGCATCTGTGAAATGCAAGCCTATTCTGCCGAAGGTTGCTGATATAGTCGCGGCAAACGCACTGTTTGAACAGCAGCTCTTCAATGGTAGTATACGGCACATGAATCAGCCTGCACTCACTCAGGCGGCTGCGAACTGCGAGCACCGAGCAATCGGCAGCAGTGGAGGATACGGTTATACATCCGTGCTCGAGGGCGCGGATATAACACTGCTTGAAGCGGTATCTATGGCACACTGGCTCTGCGCCAATGCTAAGGAACGCAAAAAGCAGATAATAAGCATATAAGACGGGACTACCCGGGAAAGTAGGAGTTTATAATGAGTGAATTTAAGCCCATTGAGACGCAGGAGGCTCTTGATGCAATCATCAAGGATCGTCTCGAGCGTCAGAAGAAATCAGTAACAGATGAAATCAAGAAGCAGTATGAGGGTTGGGTGTCTCCAGAAGATGCCAAGAAAACCTCAGAGCAGATTGATTCTCTCAACACCAAGCTTGCGGACAGTGAAAAGAAGGTCGCAGAGCTTACATCCAAGAACAGCGCATACGAGATCAGCTCGGTAAAAATGAGAATAGCGCATGAAACAGGCATCCCCTATGAGCTCGCAGAGAGACTGTCGGGGTCCAATGAGGAAGAGATTCGCAAGGATGCGGAGATTTTAGCGCAGTATGCGGCACAGCCAGCACAGGCAACACCGAGCTTCTCGAGTGAAACACCTGTTGGCGCTTCTGCTGACGCTGCCTTCAAAGCACTTGCTCACGATCTCAACAATTAAATTTTAAGGAGGTCCTATAATGGGAACTAAGACAACATCAGGCACAATGTTCAATCCTGAGCTCGTGTCGCAGATTTTCAGCAAGGTACAGGGTCACTCTGCACTTGCTAAGCTCTCAGGAGCAACACCTATGCCGTTCTCTGGCACAGACACATTCGTATTCTCGATGGACGGCGAAGCCGCTATCGTTGGTGAGGGTGCTCAGAAGCCTGCAGGCAACGCTGCAGTCAGCACAGTAACCATCAAGCCTATCAAGTTCGTGTATCAGCACAGAGTAACTGACGAGTTCGTGAATCTCTCAGAAGAGAAGCAGATTCCTTATCTTCAGGCATTTGCTGACGGCTTTGCTAAGAAGATCGCTCGCGGTCTTGATATCGCTGCATTCCACGGTGTAAACCCTGCAACAGGAAGCGCTTCCGACATCGTTGGAACAAACAGCTTCCAGGGCAAGGTAACTGATTCGGCTCATATCATCACATACGATTCGTCCAACCCTGATGACAACATCGACGCTGCTGTTGCAGCTATTCAGGGCTCTGACGGTCTCGTTAATGGTGTTGCTATGGCTCCCGCATTCGGCGCAGCTCTCGGCTCCAAGAAGATGACTGATTCAGGCGCTGCAATGTATCCTGAGTACAGATTCGGCGGCAATCCGACATCTTTCGCAGGCGGCATTGCTTCTGACGTAAACGGAACAGTTTCATTTGGTGCAAACCAGAAGCTCCGCGCAGTAGTTGGCGACTTCGCAAACTGCTTTAAGTGGGGCTTTGCTGAGAATATCCCGCTCGAGATCATTCAGTACGGTGATCCTGACGGTCAGGGAGACCTCAAGCGCACAAATGAGATCGTTCTCCGCTCTGAGGCATACATCGGTTGGGGCATCCTCGATGCTAACAGCTTCGCTCTGGTAAAGGTAAACCCTTAACGGGTCCCGCAGTACAAGCCGAAGCTGGCGGGACCAATAAGCTTTTCGGCGTAAAGGTATCTGATATGCAGAGTGATATTACAATCACTGGCAAGACGATAACTGGTACTCTCAAGTATCTCAGCGGTGATAATGCTATCACTCAGGTATGGGGACCCGGTAACTTCCTTTGCCTCAAGATGCCTGATGCAGATATCACTACTGCAACAACTAAGGTTGGACTTGAGCCTTCTGCTGGCAGTGGCCTTGTTGAGCTCGACTCTGACAAGAACGGCATATTCAAGATATCAGACAAGAACGGTCAGAAGTTCGTCGTACAGGTTACGAAGAGCGGCGAGACTGTTGTTGACAGATATGACCTTTCAGGTCTTACTTGCTTGAGCGAGTAAGGCCGTGCAGTGGGTGCGGTTTATGCCGCAGTCAGTGACATCACTGCGCTCGGCATCAGCCTCACAGCGCAGCAGGAGCAGGCAGCAGGAGTCTTGCTTGAGCAGGACTCCGCTAAGCTCCGTTTAATTGCCAAAAAATATGGTAAAAGTATTGATGCACTGATTGCAGAGGACGAGGATTATGGTGATGCTGTCAAGAATGTCGTTGTTCAGTCCGTTGTTAGGGCGCTAAATAGCATCGCAAGCAATGATCCTGCGATACAGCAGACAACGCAGTCGGCGCTTGGATATTCAGTGACATCGACATTTTTCAACGCAGGGCAGTCATTGTATTTCTTGAAGACTGAGCTCAAAGACCTCGGGCTTGTAACTCAGAAGTTCGGAATGCTGGAGGTGTTGCATTATGGCTCAACTGATTCAGGGAACTGATATAACCCTATACGGCACTACGGACATCACTGTGAGCAATGTGCTCATCGGAGAGCCCTCAGCTGACGGTAAGAGCTTCACACTTGGTATTCCTAAGGGTGACAGCAATGAGTGGGCGGATAGGAAAATCGGCTTTTTCGGTCGTATTTTCCGCTCAATTGGATTCCCTGCACAGGGCATCGAGGCAAACATTCCGCTTTGCTGGCACAAGAAAGTGCAGGCTGAATATGCTCCGATTACCGGCAAGGTCACCATATATGCCAAAGGTAGTTTCACAAAGCACGTTTTCAGCGACGCTTATTATGTGGACGGTCGTGGCTCCGGAGCGAATAAAGTAAGTGCCGAAAAGGTCGAAGAAGTGTCAGTTCGCATTTATAGCTTCGCGCATGATGGGACATACGTGCCAAAGGCTGGCGATATTATTGTAAACGGCGAGTGTGAATTTACGTTCGATACGTCAACCGAGGCTAACGTGTCAGCGAGTATGGCGACATTTCGTTCGACTTATCCCGGATATGCGCTTATAAAGTCCGTTGAGCTTGCTGTCAACGGCAATAAATCAGACATTGATATAATTGGGCGGTGATAATATGCTCGTGAAAGTAGTTTTAAACAAGAGCGCACTTAATAAGCGCAAACAGCGTTTCCAGGTCGCTCAGGACTACATTGACCAGCAGGCCCTGAAGCTTATGACACCATACGTTCCTGTGGCGAAACCGAAATGGCACAACGCAGGAGCGCTCCGGGACAGTGGCAAAGTTGCTGAGCCTGGTCTTGTCGTTTATACAGACAGATGGGCACGCTCCAATTACTACAATTTACAGCACAGAAATTTTAAACATGGTGGAAATCCGAATGCAACAGCATACTGGTTCGAGACCATGAAAAAGAAGCACGGTGATGCGATACTCCGTGGAGCCGCGCGGATCTTAGGAGGGAAGGCAGAGTGAATATCATAGAAAAAGTGCGTGATCTGGTGCAGAACTTCCCGGATATTCCTCAGGTGCTGAATACAGTGCACGTTGATTTCATGGATACTGAGCCGACCAATTACGGCCTCAGCTCCATTGGCGACGAGCTGATCAGTGAGGATGTTCTCGGGGGACAGCATCGGCAGCACACATTCATGCTCTATACCACGTATAGCAGCATAAACGACTATGAGCGCTTACATAACAGCTCCGCTCTGCTTGAACTTGGCATCTGGTTAGAGCAGCAGATAGGCTGCGAAATCACAACAGTGGTGGGCTCTACATCTCTATCTGGAAGACTTGAAAAACTCACAGTCGGCAATGGTATGCTCTATGCAATACCTCAGGACAGCGAGCTCAGCTCTTACCAGTACCAGATACAGATCGTTGCAGAGTATACACTACCGCCACAGTAAGGAGGTAAACTATGCCCGACGACGAGAATGTTCTCACCGACGAGAACGAAAACACCGAAAATAATGAAGAGGAGGACGACGACGTGTCTACACCGAATCCACTTGGAAAACTTAAAAGAGGCGCACTTCTGCACTATCTGGAGACATCATTCAATACAACTTCCGGTATTCCTGTAAGCCCTTCATGGTACCTTATAGGCAAGGACGTTGAGGATATGTCCGTTGAAATGAACCCTGACACAACTGTTGTCAAGAATATCCTTGACGAGACAAGCGTGCAGGACAACGGCTATGAGCCGTCAATTGACGTTGATACCTACTATGCAACGCCTACTGACGGAGCTATCTATGACAAGCTCAAAGCTATCATGATGAACCGTCAGACCGGCGACGACTGCAAAACCTATCTGCTGGAGGTCATCGTAGATACAGACGGCAGCTCATGGTCTGCGTGGGTTGAAGAGGTAATCGTCAAGCCCACAAGCTACGGCGGCGCTCAGGGTGGTGTTCGCATTCCGTTCACTATTTCCTTTGCGGGAAATAGACAGACCGGAACAGCAACAATCAGCAGCAAGGTGCCTACATTTACGGCAACCACCTAAGGAGGAAACGGAATGAAGTCTATCATATTTGATGAAGGATATGAAGAGTACATGATCAACGGTGACCCAAATAAAGTAATCAAGCTGAGAGTGACAGACCCGAGTTTGATTGACCGTATGAAAAGTGCTATGGAGGAAATTGAAAAGCTCAGAGAGAAATATCACGAAGCGGACGACTTTAAAAAATTCGACGAGGAATTCAGAACGATCGTCAACAAGGCGTTCGATACTGACATATGCACTCCGGTATTCGGTGAGTCTAATGTTATGACGGTCACTGCGTCTGGTGAGTTTCTTTTCACTGTCTTTTTCAATGCGTTCTTCCCTCAGCTCGAAACTGACATCAAGGCAAAGCTCGGCAAGGTCAACACTGGCAAGCTTCGTCCGGAGGTCAAGGCATACCTTAACACGCCTATTGTTAAGCCTACAAGCTCCCTTCCGGATGTTTCTGGACTCAGCGAAGACCAGAAAAAAGAACTCCTCGCTCAGCTTCTGTTGTGATAGGCTCCCTCCCTGAGGTTCTGGAAGTCGGCGGACAGCATATTGCTATCAATGCCGACTTCCGGAATATCCTTACAATATTCGAGGCATACGGTGACAATGCACTCACCGACGAAGAAAAAGTATATATCTGCCTTGCACGTTTATACACCGCGCCTGTTCCGTACTATCACATCGAGGAGGCTATACAGCAGGCTATGTGGTTCTTACAAGGCGGTGATATGCCAATGAGTAAGGCTGAGGATGTGCCTATAATAGACTGGAAGCACGATGAGGCAATTATTATGCCTGCGGTAAGCAAGGCATTAAACGTTATTGATATACGTTCGATACCTTTTTTGCACTGGTGGACGTTCCTCGGCAGCTTCGGCGAGGTCGGGGAGGGACTGCTCAGCACAGTCCTTCACATACGCCAGTCGAAAGCAAAAGGCAAGAAACTAAGCAAGACGGAGGAAGAGTTCTTCCGAAAAAACAAAGACCTCTGTCAGCTTCGTTCCGCAGAAGAACAAGCGGCGATTGACGAGACAGAGGATTTCCTTAAAACACTGATATGAGAAAATACTTCTGCCGCCGGTGCGGACGCTTGCTATTTCTCGGTAAGTTCGCCGGGATAATAAGCATAGTATGTCGCCGGTGTAAGACTAAGAATATATACATAGAATAGCTTCACAGCGTGCCACGAGTACCGAAGCTCATTGAAAAGGAGTGAGGGTAATGGCTGCCGACGGAAGACTTAATTTTGATACTAAGATCAACAAAGAGGGATTTGACAAAGGCGTAAAGAGCCTTGACAGCGGTCTCGGCAAGCTCCAAGGGCAATTCAAAAAGCTCGCTGCGCTTGCTGCGACCGCTTTTTCTGTTCATGTAATAGCTTCATTTGCCAAGGAGTGCAAGGAGCTATACAACACACAGGTCGAGCAGGAAACAAAGCTTGCCACGATAATGAAGCAGCGTATGGCTGCGACTGACGAGCAGATAGAAAGTGTCAAGAAGCTTGCAGCAGAACAGCAGAAACTTGGCGTGATCGGTGACGAGGTACAGCTTGCCGGTGCTCAGCAGATAGCGACGTTTTCAAAGCAGACATCGACTATCGAGACTCTGCTGCCTGCTATGAACGACCTGCTTGCACAGCAGAACGGTCTCAACGCCACAACAAGCGACGCTGTGAACATCGGAAACCTTATGGGCAAGGTCCTGCAAGGTCAGACCTCAGCGTTGAAGCGTGTGGGTATCAGTTTCAGCGACGCAGAGGAGCAGGTGCTGAAATACGGCACTGAGGAAGAGAAAGCGGCAATGCTCGCTCAGGTCATCACGAACAACGTCGGACACATGAACGCTGCACTCGCTCAGACGGACGCAGGCAAGCAGAAACAGCTTGCCAATGCAATGGGCGACGTGAAGGAGCAGTTCGGTGCGGCAGTAATGACGATTGAGAGCGTGTTCCTGCCTCTACTGACTAAGGTCGTTCAAGGACTCGCTGAAATAGCTGTTATGGCTCAGACTGCGGCAAATGCGATAAAGCGTGCGTTTGGTATGGATGCCAAGAACAACAGCGCAGCCGTCGCACTTACAACAGCCTCTGCCGTTGCTTCTGCTGCTGAGAGCTACGAAGACATCGAAGAGGCAGCCAAAGGAACTGAGAAGGCTCAGAAAAAGAGCCTTGCAAGCTTCGACAAAATGAATATCCTGTCTTCGGACAAGGAGAGTGCTGCCGGCACAAGCGGAGGAGCTTCGGCGTTATCTCCGGCTGTGACTGTTTCAGATAACTTCTCTGAGACTTCAAGCAACATGCAGGACTTTATAGACGAAGTGCAGAAAGCATTTGCCGGACTTGCCAATTACCTGAAAAAGAACTTTGCGCCAAGCTTCTCGAAGGTATGGAAGCAGTTGAAGCCTGAAATCAAGCGTTTCGGAGATAACTGCAAGACAGTTTTCAAGGACATTAAGAGCCTCGGACCGGAGCTGACAAAGTACCTTAAAGGCGACTTTACAACGTGTTTAAGGACGTTCGTTGAGACATCGGGAAATATTCTTGCTGGACTGTTCAACTCAGCAAATACCGTGTTCTCCGATATCTGGGACAAAGCGGCGTTCCCAATGTTGCAGTCGTTTGTTGTTGATGGTCTGCCAGTGCTCACACAGTTTACAACCGAATCGCTCTTGACGTTCAATACGCTGTTCGATGAGGTAAAAGAGATATTTGATATGCTGTGGAACGACGCAGCCGGTCCTGTGCTTGAACTTATCGGCACGGTGTTTACAGACCTTATGACCGACATGAAGGCTGCGTGGGACACTCACGGAGCAGTCGTTTTTGAGGCGTTCCGGACAGCTATCAAGACCACCGGCAAGATGTTCAAGAACGTCTGGAATAAAATATTCAAACCTATTTTCGACACGATGATGTCGGTAATTGGCGAGCTATGGGAGAAACACCTCAGACCGCTCGTCCAGAACCTGCTTGACTTTGCCGGAAAGCTCGCCAAGGCTGCACTTGACATCTACAACAATTTCATCGGTCCTGTTGTGAACTGGTTCGTTAATACCTTCGGACCGCCAATAACAGCAATATTCAACGGAATTGTAACGGCTGTCGGTGACGTTCTCGGAGGCTTCACAGACCTGCTCAGTGGTGCTATACGTATTCTCGGCGACCTCATCGACTTCCTGACTAATGTATTCAAGGGTAATTGGAGCGGCGCATGGTACGCAATAAAAGACATATTCAAGACAGTATGGGATATGTTCACGGATATTGTGAAAACGCCTATCAACGCAATTGTCGATATAATAAACGGCTTTATAAACGGTCTGGAAGCCTGCCTCAATGCCGTTATTGGTGCACTGAATAAAATCAGCGTAAAAATACCGAAGTGGGTGCCTAAATACGGCGGCGAGAAGTTTGGTATTGACCTTGACAAAGTTGATTTTAAAACAGTAACTCCGCTGGCGGAAGGCACAGTCATCCCGGCTAACTTCGGAAACTTCCTCGCTATGCTCGGCGATAACAGGAGAGAACCGGAAGTTGTATCGCCTCTCTCCACAATCGAGCAGGCAGTCAAGAACGCTCTTGGCAAGTCTGGCAACACTGAGCCGATACACGTACACGTCGAGATAGACGGCAGAGAAATCGGCAGAGTGGCAGTCAATGCTGTGAATGCTGACAAGGCACGGAAAGGAGCTTGAAGATGAGCGCTTTAGTACCAATTAAGACTATCAACGGCACCTCTATGGCAAGCAAGCTCCAGCCCAGAAAAGGCGGTTATAGGGTTACAAAAGCCGACCTTTACTCAGACAGTACGGCACGCTCAGCAGAGACTGGCGTGCTTATCCCTTATCTTATCCGTAGCAACGTCTATACAATAGAGGTCGAGTATATTGGCACAGCAGCTCAGATAAGTGAAATCGAGTCTATTATAGCTCCGTCAAGCGGTCTAAGACAGTACAGTGTTGAATTCCTTGATAACAGCACATATGTGACTAAGACAATGTACCCCTCAGACCGCAGCAAGCCCACTGAAATCATACTTAATGGCGTGCCATATATGACGTTGAGCTTCTCGCTCATTGAGCTGTAAGGAGGTACTATGTATAACGTATCACAGGCTTACCGCACTGCTATGGGCAGCGGAGCGGTGCAGCATATCCGGGGCACGTTGACTCTCGCCTCCGGGGACGAGGTGGACATCACCGATCTGATCGAGGGCACGCCTAAGACAGACAGTAAATGTGTCGAATCTGACGACAACTATATGTTCGGCGAGATGTACATCGGCTCTGTGGATGTCATCATCCGCATGGACGCTGAGGTGTCCGACTTCAAGGGCGCTCAGCTTACTCTGGACTTCGGCGTTGACATTGCCGGAAGCGAGGAGCCGGAGTGGGTACCGCTGGGAGTGTGGGATATAACATCTGCGGAGCGTACTGCTGTAACATCGACGGTCGGCAAGTGGAACGTAAAGGGCATGGATAAGTTGAACCGACTCAGAACGTTGGCAGAAAATGACACCATAGGATTTATCAGGCTTGAAACAGCTCTTGCTTACATAGCTGAAAAATCCGGCGTGACCTTTGCCCAGACTGCCGCTCAAATAGCGACACTTGCAGGAAGAGCGAACCCGAACAATATATATACAGTGCAGCTCGCCTCTACCTGTTGGGAGCAAGTGCGAATGATAGCGCAGATTGTTGGCGGTTTTGCGTTTGCCAACAGGGACGGTGAGATAGAGTTCCGCAAACCTGCCAAGACTTCGAGCCTCAATATTACCGCTTCCAGACGTTTCGGTCTGAAACTTTCTGAGCAGCCTTTCTATATTGCCGGTGTATCGTATACTGACGACTACGGAAGAAACTACACGAAATATCTCAGCGGCGGAGACGGCACGGCTGTATTAGGCTTTGCAGGAAACGCTTACATCACGACCGAATCCGATGACTACGAGCGCATATACGCTACGTGGATAGATACGATAGCAAGCTACTACAACTATGGCTGGTACAGCGGCACTTGCGACTACTACGGAGATCCTGCGCTTGACCTTGGCGACCTGATAACAGTACAGGGCGGCATTGCCGGTGAAACTGACCGTGTTATGCTTGTGACCGGTCTCAGCTGGGGCTTCCGAAGCCGGCAGACTATAACATCTGCCGGCGTGCCTGATACCGGAGCAGTGGATTATACAGCATCGTACAGCAGCGGCAGCGGTACAGGCAGCGGAGACCAGATCATAATGACCAAGCCGGTTAAGACTGTGTGGCTGGACTGCTATGATGACGAGCTCACAGGTACTCAGCAGACAGTCGCCCGGGGAGGTATATCCTGCCGGTCAGCGGTGGACTGCTATGCAGATATAGGGCTTGTCCTCAAGGCTACTCAGGACTGTACGGCAGAGGCTACCGTCTACCTTGACGGTATAGCACAGATATTCCGACCGATACAGACGCTCCACGAGGGCGAGTATACCACGCTGCACTGGGACGTTGACCTCAGTCCGGCAGCCGGCACGCACACAGTCGAGGTCAAGGTGACAGCCTGCGCGGAGATAGCAGATATACGCGCTATCGTGCGAGGGCAGGACATTATGGAGGCTTCGCCTGACCTGACCTTGGAAAGCGAGTACACATACACCATAGCGGGCGGACAGGCTACCGTTACAGGCTACACCGGCAGCAGCCTCTATCCGCAGATACCGAGCAGGCTCGGCGGAGCTGCGACCTATATCATCGGATCATCAGCATTTACCGAATCGGACATACAGGCAGTCATCATCCCAGATGGCGTGACGGAAATCAAGTGAGGAGGCGAAAGAATGGCAAACGTAGGCGATACATTACCGCACTGCACTGGAACAGGCACGCAGGCAGATCCGTATATATTCAGTGATGCACAGGGATTTGTGGAAGCGATAGCTGTTAACAATAGCTACATTGAAGCGGGCACAGATAGCATCGAAATGGACGCGGACGACGGAATTATAACAGAGCCGTTAATATTTAACGGTAACAAGATAAACGGCAAAGGTACGACGATTTATAATCTCACACTTAGCTCGGCAGCTGGCGAGCTCATTCGATTCTTGCGTACTTGCAAGATAGAAAATATGAATTTTTATAATATGGCACTATTGCCTTCCGGCAACGATGTGAAGATCTTAAAAACGGAAACAGCTGCGGATACTGGATATACTGTATCAGAGCAGCTCATTAACTGCAATTTTGCAGGAATAATAGAAGGAAATTCAGCAGGACTCGGATTGATTGAAACACGTCGCAATAATTCAACCTGGAAGAGCAGCTATGCGTTTGCAAGCTGCACTTTCAACTTCAATTTCCGATTAACCGCAACAGCAACGGTTGATTTTTTCAAAACTAACAGCTATGACGGTATAGCGCTGACTGACTGTACGCTCTCACTCACAGGCAACGTTAACGTTGGAAACGGAAATTCTTTCAGATGTGGCACAAGCTATGTAAAGTTCAATAAATGCACATTTCTAAGCAATGAAAACAAGCTCACGGTAGCTCAGACATTCTCGATGACTCCGACCAATGACGGCTATAACTACTTTTTTATGCCGGTTGAGGCCGATACAGTAACTATAACGGACGCAAAGACGCTTGTAAACAGGAGCTATATCACAGCGACAACAAAGAACCTCTCCGGCTCAATCTCAATGCAGCAGGATGATTCAGCTGCCGATGACTATATCTTCGACGAGAGCAATCTGCAAGCAAAAGGATTTGTGATAGGTAGGGTGATAAGGTAATGGCATGGGTACTTGATTTATCATCGAATCCGCCGAAAATCTATAATGATGAAGGTACGGAGAACATCCACAACGCTCTTGATCAGCCGTTCCCCTCTGTTTTCTGGTGGATCACTCCGGACAGGCAGAATATAACGCATAAAGGATTTGTGCCGATACCGGAACAGAAGCGCGGCGCATTTATGAACGCCACTTCCCTGGCGAAAGTCACCATACCGTACAGCTGCAAGGCTATCGGGGAGTATGCATTTACAAATACGGCGCTGAAAAAAGTAAAGATTGCCCCGGACTGCACGTACTTCCCGACCAGCTTCCCTGAGGGCTGTGTGGTCGAGTTCTACGGCGGCGGTGGCGACTACGGACAGCTCCTCGACGGCGACGGCTATGCTGTTATCGACGGCGACGGAGCAAGAGTATACATCAAGGAGTGATAATATGGCAGACCTGATAAGACAAATGGAAGAAGGGCACGAGACCGCAGACATCGACGGCGTTATCGACGAGGTGGCAGCAGCTCGCGGCACGTATGATACACTGGATGACAGACTGGACGCAATGGGTGGCGCTCCCTCTCCGTCATCATCTTCCCCGGCAATGGATGGCACAGCCTCCGCCGGGGAAAGTGACGAGTTCGCTCGCGGAGACCACGTACATCCTCACGATTCGACCAAGCAGGATACACTCGCCTTCGAGGGAACATACAATGCGTCCACCAACAAAGCAGCTACAATGTCAGCCGTGAAAGACGGCAAGCTCACAGGCTATGCTCAAGCAAGCGGTGATGTGGCTGCTACTGACAAGATAATCGAGGCTATCGGCAAGGTTGAGAAGAAGGCTGACGACAATAAAAACAATATTTCATTAGATTTCAAGCGCAATAATATTAATTTGTCAACAGTAAATGGTGGTGTCAATAGTGGTGGTGCAGGCTTCATCATTGACACCACAGCAATTGATATGCCTGCTGGGAACTACTATTTCTGCTGGAAAAATACGTCCACAACTGGTTCATCGGTCGTTAATTGCTATACTGCCGACAATACAAGAGTTGTAAACGAAAATAAGACTAACAATGCAGTAGAAGAAAGACTAATTACAGTACCGCAGGACTGTGCGAAATTCTCCATATACTGCACTGGTATTAATACCATCACTGATTTTATGATTGTACCCGAATCGGCGTTTACAACTGGTATGAGTTATCACAATCCTACACCGTCAATTGCACAGTTATATCAGATGATTTTAGCGTTGCAGTAACAATAAAATTATATTTTTAACAAAAGCATAGACCTAATAAAAAGGTAATTTTTTATGCGGATTGCAACTTTGTTTCAACTTAGTTGCAACCAATTCAAAAGGAGGTTGAAAATGCAGTACATAATAATGCTAACAATTGTGCTCGGTCTGGCAGCTTCAGACTTTGTGACTGGCATAATCAAGGGATATGTCACCAATAGCCTCAGCAGTGAGAAAATGCGGAAGGGCGGCGTGAACAAAGTAGCAGAGATACTATTCATGGCTACTGCCTGCGGCTTAGAAATTGGAATAAAGCTACTCGGTCAGTATTACTCCGCGGAAAGCCTTGCAAAAATTACTGGCGCAATCACGGCAATAGCGGTTTTTACGTATATCGTCCTAATGGAAATCATCTCGATATTAGAAAACTACGCTGAGATCAACAGTGAAGCGGCGTGGGTACGGAGTATATTGAAACGCCTAAAAAATGTGCCAAATGAAAATAAGGAGGAAGAAAAATGAATGCACCATTCTGCGGAAAATTCTGCGTATCGCAGCAGTACAGTCCCGGTGAGCACGACGGTCTGGACCTTGTGGGGATAGATTCCAAGGAGGTCCACGCAACGGTCAGCGGTACAGTCCACTATGCCGGCTGGGAGAACGCCAACAACCACGCTCAGGGCTTCGGGCAGTACGTCTGCATTCGCGGCACTGACGGGCTGTTCTACTATTACGGGCATCTCTCGGAGCTGAGAGTGAAGTCCGGCGACCTTGTTGCCTGCACCGATGTTATCGGCATAGAGGGCAGCACAGGACAGTCTACCGGCAGCCATTGTCACTACGAAATACGAGGCGGCTTCTTCAAAGGAGCAAAGGTATATGACGTGTGCTCAAAGTCCGGTATACCTAACGTTCTCGGCGGAGTCTACGATGACGGCTACCGTCCCGGAACGGCGGCTCCTACACCAACGAAAAAGACAATGGAAGTCACAGTAAAATACGACGACCACATCTTCAGTGGCTTGCTGGAAGAGCAGTAAAGTGCATAATCACATATAAATGGTAAGTTAAATACGTCTTTCACGAATAATCAATTTACACATTACGCACGTAAAATCCCCCTCGAAAGGACTACCTTCGAGGGGGATAATTTGTATATGACAGTGTTTTATTAGAATGCTATTGTGGTCTTAAAAAACCGTTTCTCCTCCTATGCCCATAAAAACGACCTCCTTTTTTCTTTATTATACTATATTTAAACTACATTGTCAATACTACAATTCAAGATTTGATACCGTTGTACCTTTAACAATAGAGTCCCTCTTTTGGTTTGTAATTACTTTTTTCTGTTCAAGTTGCCTGTTCTTCCATATTCTGTATAATTCTATCAAGTTCGTATAGTAGGTCGAGCAATCTAATGTGTTGTTTTTAGCAATATTGTAGTACAGCAATTCAGCAATTTCTATAAATGTTTGATGTGCAGATTGATAGATTACACTTTCGTCGGCAATATTGTGAGTAAAATACATTGAAAATAGTTCAAGATTATTAAGGGTTTTTGAAATGTAATTTGATAGAAATGCATTAATCACTTTCTTCTTGTTAACTTTGTTAATTTCTACTGTGCTGTTATCATCTTTATTATGTATAAAATCATATTGGATCCCAGGGAGATTTAGACTATATGCTTCATTAGCCATTAGGATGGATAAAAAATAACCATCACCGTCTTCAATTTTCTTAATATCTTCAATATCATTTTTTGAAAGTAAATCTTCAACTTCTGTCATATTAAAATCACGTATTTTGCATTTATTAATTTTTTCTGTTATTTTAGTAATGTTAGAATTATTAAATATAAACTTTATTGTGGCAGATTTATCTAAAACATTATCTTTATAATATTCCATTAATTCAATTGACTTTTGAACTTTTTCAGTATCATTTTTTATTATTACCTGTTTACAAGATATGTGATACTGCCAAACAGCTATTATTGAAGAAATAACAATGAACAAAAACGAGCTGACTTGAGCTGCTTTTACCAAAGAATCTAAGTTCTTTTTTTCATTTTCAGATGGAATAAAAAGCCAAATGCAAACAGTAGTAAGAACATAAAACAATATAAAGATAAATGTGAAAACTGGTCTGTGATCTAACACATATTTTACCACAGCTCGGTATAATGTTTTCTTTTTACTTTTCATACTATCCCTCTTTTTAACATCTTTCTGTGAATATTATATCATCAAATGATGAAAAATGCAAGAAATTGTCGAACAAGCACGAAACAATTGTTACAATTTAACAAAATACATTTTTGAATATGGCTATAATGTATATCACAACGTTCCAAGCACAAAATCTGTAATATGATGTATAATGTTTGAAGCACTCCTCTGAGGCTTTCTTCGACCATAACCTACATACATCGACACAGCATCCTATTGACCTGTGCGGTTCCTGTGGTATACTGTAAAACTGTGAGCGCAATCGTATCACTACATTACTCTCAGGCGCTTCACGCACAACCGCCCTGCATGGTCAAAATTCAGGGCGGTATTTTTTGTATCAAATTGTGTGTAAATTGTATGTAAAACGGGATTTTTTGGCTATTTTAAGCCGTTTGAAATTAAATAATCTTTAACTCGGTGCAAAGAAATATCGCGGAAAAGGCTATTCACCGTATCACATTTTTTAATATTCGGCTATATTTCGGTTCAATTGTATGTAAAATTGTATGTAAAATTTCTATGAAAAATTGCCCCTGCCAGAATTGACAGGGGCTGATGTCACTTGTTTATCTTCCTCATCTCGTCGATGAGGGTAGCGACGTCCTGATGAATGTAGACCTCGGCGGTCGTGCTGTAATTAGCGTGACCGATTATCTTCTGGAGGTTCTCCGGCTGCACGCCAGCCGCAGCGGAGAGTGATGCAAACGTGTGCCGGGTGCAGTGTGGAGTCAATCCCTCTGGATCTATGCCGGCTGCATCGAGAGCTGCACCGAAGACATCCCGGCGAAACTGAGCAGTGGACATCTGAAAGAGCCGACCGTCCCCGGCACGCTTGCACCATGATCGGACGAACTCCTTCAGCTCCGGAATAGCCGGAGGAAGCGGAACGATACGATCTTTACCGGCATCGGTCTTCTCCCCTCCTATAATGATTCCACGCTTGAGGTCTACGCTCTCGACAGTCAGGGCGACGACTTCTCCGATACGGAAACCGGTATATATCATAAATAGTACCGCTTGAACGTTCTGGTCGTCCGAGTGCTCCCAGAGACAGGAGATCTCTTCCCGTGTAAAGATACGCTTCTCCTTCTTCTCAAACTTTGGTATTTTCAAGAATTCCGCATAATTCTTGTTGACGATATCGTTCTCCATAGCGAATTTGCACAGCATGAAGGACATAGTTTTGATGATGTCGCAGGCGCTCTTGGATGTAGCGGCATTGACAATTTCCTGAAAGTGTGCGGTGCGGAGCTCCCGTATAGGCATATCCTTGACATCCTCGAAGCGCTTCCACATCGCGGTATACAGGTGTACGGCGGACGCAGAAACACCCTTGAAATGCACCTTAGACCACATCTCATATATTTCTGCCAGCGTGGCATTGTACAAAGCCGGTCTGCCGTTCCGTACAAAGTCGTCGAGAGCCTCTGAAGCTTCCCTACGGGTATCATAGCAGCCAATATACTGCCTGCCCTGCCCGTACTTGCTTGAAGGAGCAACAGCTAACCACGGCTTCTTGTAGCGCTTGTCATAGTGTATCGTGCCGGTGCCATGTTCACGCTTGTGATACTTAGGCTTCGGCTTGAGGATCTGCTTCTTGCCGCAGTAATTACAGTAGATAAAATCATCTGGTATCTCTTTCCTGCACTTCATACACAACATAAAAATGCACCCCTTTCTTGACATAGCGAGAAAGACGTGCTATAATTACATTGTTGCGATGTGTATTATGCACGTCCCCTCCCCTGCGGTGTTCCAGCACCGTGGGGGAGTTTTTTTAATAGGTATCTTTACTGAGGACATCCAGATGCCGTCTGTAACGCTTCGGGATATTGATACCGACAAGATAGCCGATAGAGTGCAGGAAGCTTGAAATAACAGCAAATCCGTCCTTGTAGAAAGCTTCTATGCGCTTATCCTTATACTGTATGCCCTTGTAATCCGGAGGGCAGATGAACGTCCAGTCAGCTCCGCTGCGGTCGAGGACTATGCGGAAGAATTTGTCGATGTCGGTATCCTTGAAACCTGCATTCATCAGCAGGATATGGTGCTCCATAGCCTCGTCTATCTGGCTCATAATGGCTGTCTGACCGTCAAAGGATATGAGGACGAGCAGCGGTTCGTCTGCTGTCATAGCCTTGGCAACAGCTTCCTCAGACGGGTATTTTATAATGTTCATTGGCGTTCCTCCTCTCAGTAAATGCGCTGCGACTGAACGACTTTGCCGACAACAGCGACGTTAGTCATCTCCTCACGCTCGAATATTCGTGGTGGATAGTAAGGATTGACCGAGGTAAGTGTTATCTTGTCGCGGTCGATGCGGACTTTCTTTACAACTCCGTCCTCGCCGTCAATGCGGACAACTGCTATGCACTCGCTGTCGAGTGTTTCCTGTTCGCGGACAAGCACACGGTCGCCGTCGTGGAGCTCCGGCTCCATGCTGTCTCCGGTGACGGTGAGCCAGAAATAATCATATCCCTCATGGAGTATCTCGCTGTCGGTGAGGATATAGCCCTCGATGTTGTCCTCAGCGTGGCAGCTCAGACCTGCTGCTACTCTGCCTACCAGCGGAACGGGAACGGTGTTGGCTCGTATCTCGATAGCTGTCTGTGGTTTTGAGGAAGTGGACTTGGTCTTTGAGTTACCTAAGAGAGTGTCAGAGGAAATATTGAGAGCTTTGCATATATTGAGTAGAACGGCGGTACTAATATCGCGCTCACCGCGCTCATATGACGCATACGTTCTTGCATTCATACCGAGTTTATCGGCAAATTCCGTTTGGGATAAGCCGATTTTTTTGCGCTCATTTTTGAGCCTTTCAGCTAATGTCATTCTATTGCACCTCCTTTGTGTAGTGTAAATTATAACACAAAATGTGTAACAAGTCAAGAGGAAACACAAAGTGTGTGCATATTGCACAAATTCAACCAACACAATTTGTGTGTGTTCTAACACGAAACGTGTTGACATTTACACAAAATGTGTTATAATGAAAATACAAACACATAACGTGGAGGTGATATATTGGAAATTGTTTTCAAAAACATCAGGGCGGAATGTGCAAGAAACTCTTATACAATTGAGGAACTGAGCGATATGCTCGGAATTGAGCGTAAGACATTCTATAACTGGGAAAGCAAAAAAGACTTTCCTATCAGTTATCTTGTAAAGATGTCTCAGATTTTTCATGTTCCTACTGATGAACTTCTTGGACTGGCTTCCATTGTTGAAGCTTAACACCCCACCCCGCAGAGAATTAGAAAGGAGGGAGAGGATAAATGAAGATAGTAATTGAAGGAAAATAAGATTTCCTTAAAAAACTCGAAAGGATACAAGAGCTATCGAAGGAGCTTTACAAAGAGGTAAGCTGCGTGGGCTGTATCTCAGCCTATACAGCGCTGAACATCAACAGAAAGGAGTAGACTATGGCAAAAGTAATGGTAGTTATCGGCATCAAGGAAGCGGCAGCGATACTCCGGGAACACGGGATGAAGATCTCGGATGCCGACCTTCGTGCCGGTCTGGAACAAAAGGTATACCCATTCGGGGATGCGATCATCGTCACATCGCAGCCGGTCTTCCACATCTACAAGCCGAAGCTTATGAAATGGATCGAGGAACGCTCAGAGGAGCAGGAGGTGTCCGCCTGATGTACAACACAATAATATTGATTGCAGCGCTGCTTGACGGCTATTTATGGCTTGCCGTCATCGACAAGGTGTGGAGCAGGCTGTCAGAGCGCAGCAAGATGAAAACAGACCGGCGCCGTGAGAAGTACCGTGTCCCGGCATATCAGGCTATGGAATGCCGCTGGGCAAAGCACGAAAACAGAGAGCAGTTATGGCAGGAGGTGAATAGAAAATGCAGATGAAGAATGATGAGATCGTAACAAGGTACAAGCAGGCAAAGGATAAGGGAGAACAGGTGAAGATACTTGCCCAGCTTAATGACTGCCCTGTCGAGCAGATCATTGGTATCCTTACAGCTGCCGGCATCGACCACAGGTGCTTCAGCGGACTTCGCCGCAAAATGAACAAGGAAGCGGAAGAAGCCGCCGGGAAGATACCCTACAAGAAGCCTGAGATCATTCCGGGACCGCCGGTGCCGGACAAGCAGCTGACAGTTTCGGATGCAGTGGCAGTGATAAAGGCTGAGCTCGCAGACATCAATCGCCAACAGTATGAGTTGGACATGAGAAAAGCCGACCTCTATCAGCAGATCTGGGATATGATGGGAGAGATGTAAATGAAAGCACTGAAAATTGAAGGCTGCACAGTTGTACCGGTGGACATCGAGAATACACTCGAAGCCTTGCAAGCTGCCGTGGACGGTTACATCGAGACTGTTAAGCTCGTTCCGGGCAGGGCTGTGATGATCGTCAATGAGGAGGGACTGCTGCGGGGAATGCCCCACAACATAACTGCTTCACTGGCTGCCGGCACGCAGATAGTCGGTCCTGCGATAGTGATCGGCGTTGACGGCGAGGAGTTCACGGATGTACCGGCAGATATAGCGCAGTGTATCAGAGTGATGTTTGCGTAGGAGGCGGAAATGACAGTCAATGAAAACTATGAAGACCGCTACGGTCGGAGCTGCATCGTGTTCTCCGGCGTCAGGAAGTTCAGCGATGTGTATGAGTGGCTGTTCAACCACTACAACGGCTACAAGTTCGGCATCGTCCTTGATTGCAGCCGGGAGGAGTTCCCTGAACAGGACAACAGGATATATGTTAACTTTCTGGACGAGCTGCACGATGAGGTCGCTATGGAAGCCGGGTACGTCCGTGCCGACAAGGATACATACAAGCGCAGATAAAGAAAAAAGCTCCCCGAAGGGAGCGAAAACAAATATAACCAACACTACTATAACACATAAGGAGAGAAAAGTCAATGATAAAAATAACTGTTGAAGATCATAAATGCGAGCTTGAAGTTCGCGGAACAACATCAGACGCTGTTGCTGAGCTTATCATAGGCATCGAGCAGTCAATAGAAGCGTTCTCCCGCATAACAGGGGCTAACAAAGATACCGCCTTAGCTGATGTTTTCACAATACTTAGAGCTCATCAGAAGGAGAAGGCAAATGATAAAACTTGAAATTAAAAAGGGAGACTGTGAGCTCTCAACTGAGGGCTTCAGAAGCGACCTTGCGACCGAGTGCGTTGTCGCCACCTGTGCCCTTGCTAAGAAGTTCGCCAGTATCTTAGGTGTGCCTGACGAGCTGGGGCTTATGATAATGGCAAAGGAAGCAACTGACACCATAAAAGTAATGGAGGAAGGCAATGGAGATCAATAAATGGGACGGAAAAACCGATTCAAAAGAAATACTGACAGCCCTGCTTCTGCTCATTGATGAGGAGGACGAAGCAAAGGCACGGATGACGTCCTATGGGGACTTTGGCAAGTATTTGCAGAAGCTTTACAAGGGTTCGGGAGCGGGCAACGGTGAAGTCAGCGTTGAAAGCTTCAAAGGTAATCCGAGAGTTACGCTGAGGAAAAAGAACATTGCTTACCAGCTTACTTGGAATAAGGCTGCTAAGCTGATACACGAACACCTGAACAGCCAGAGATAAGAATATGACTACCTACGAAAAAGCGAGAGAGATCGCTGACAGGCTCACAGACATACTCCGCATGGTGCCGCCTTCGCCGGATATTCCCCGAAGAACGCTTCTGCCAGCAGAGTTGATGAAAAGAGCAGGCAAAGATGAGATCAATTTTTATTACTATAAGATAATTGGAGAGTGAGAATAATGTGTGAAAACAAGGAAACCGCCCTTGCGGTACAGGAAGAGCGCCTAAATGAAGTAATGGCAAAGCCGACCGGCGGATTCATCGAAAGCTTCCGGGAGAGCTACAAGCTTGCATCGGTATTTGCCAAGTCATCACTGGTACCTCAGCAGTATCAGGGTAAGACTGAGGACTGCGCGATCGCCGTGGATATGGCGGAGCGTATGGGAGTCACACCGCTCATGGTGATGCAGAACCTCTATGTTGTGAAGGGCAAGCCCTCATGGAGCGGACAGGCTTGCATGAGTTTCATCAAGGCCAAGTACGGCGATGCAATGCCGATCTATACCGGAGAGCGCGGAACCGACTCGCGCGGCTGCTACGTCAGAGTCAGAACGCCAGAGGGTGAGATCATCGAGGGAACTGAGGTCACAATTGCTATGGCTAAGGCTGAGGGATGGATGAACAACAGCAAGTGGAAGAATATGCCTGAGCAGATGCTCGCATACCGTGCTGCATCGTTCTTTGCAAGGGTATACTGCCCCGAAATCTTAATGGGCGTGCAGGTCGAGGGCGAAGTTGAGGACAGCGAACGTCCGCAGCCGCAGAAAGCACCTGACCCGTTTAATATCACCAATGTGGAGGAAATCAAGGTATGAGAACTACAAAAATTAAGATAAAGAACCTTTTCGGCATCACAGAGACAGAGCTTGACGGCCGCAGCGTCGAGATAACCGGCGCTAACGGCGTCGGCAAGACCTCAGTCATTGACGCTTTCCGCTATGCGCTGACAAATCAGTCCGAACGCAGCATCATCGTCCATGAGGGCGAGAAAGAGGGCGAGATCATCATTGAGACCGACACCGGTCTGAGCATCGACCGCCGCAAGCGTACCGAGCAGGCTGACTACAAGTCCGTCAAGGAGAACGGCAGAGAGGTAATGTCTCCGGAGAGCTTCCTGAAACAGCTTTTCTCACCTCTCCAGCTCGATCCGGTAGCATTTACCCTGATGACAACCAAGGAGAAAAACAGGGCTATTCTCGATCTTGTTGAGTTTGACTGGGATCTGAATTTCATCAACGAGAAGTTCGGAGAGATACCGAGCTGGGTGAACTACGACCAGAACATTCTTGAAGTTCTCGGAGATATGCAGTCCGAAAGCGGCGAGTGGTTCAAGGAGCGCCAGAACGTGAACCGTGATATCAGGAACGAGACAGCGTTCATTGCGGACATATCGAAGGACATCCCGGAGCACTATCAGGCTGATAAGTGGGAAGCTTACGACCTGGGCGCTGCATATAAGAAGCTCGAACAGATCAAGGAGCACAACAGCCGTATCGAACGTGCAAAGCTCTTCCGCAGCAGCTATGATGCAAAGCTAAGACAGCTGGAAGCCGACAAGATGATAGCGATTACAAGCGAGGAAAAGGCAGTAGCAGCTGAGCGCGAGAACCTGCTTTCCGATATCGAGAGAAAGAAAGCGGAGATCAAAGCCGCCGAGGAAAAGATATCCGGGCTTGCAGGCAAGCTGGAAGACAAGAAGGCACTTGCTGAGAGCCGTTTCAGCGAGGCTAAGACCAAGCTCGATGCAGATATGAGCGTTGCCGATGAATACCTTGACAAGCAGCCACTTGACTGCACGGAGCTTCAGAACGAGATAACCTCCGCAGAGGCTATGAAGCGACACCTGAACGAATACAAGCGCATGAAGGATATGCAGGATAAGGTCGAAGAGCTCCGCAAGACCTCCGATGAATACACAAGAAAGATCGAGCTTGCGAGAACGCTTCCCGGTACTATCCTCGAAAACGCACATATCCCGATAGAGGGACTTACAGTCAAGGACGGCATTCCGCTTATCAACGGACTTCCTGTCTCGAACCTTTCCGAGGGCGAACAGCTTAGTCTTTGTGTAGATGTTGCCCTCTCGAAGCCTAACGGCTTACAGATCATACTTATCGACGGCACTGAAAAACTGACATCCGAGAACCGCGATAAGCTGTACAACAAGTGCAAGGAGAAGGGCGTGCAGTTCATCGCTACACGCACCACAGATGATACAGAAATGAAGGTGACTTATCTTGAATAAGCACAACCTGACCGGCGAGAACTACTTCTCCCCTGAGAACGAGCTGTTCTATATGGGCAGCTCGCAGTTCAAGAACTTTCAGAAATGCGAGGCTGCCGCTCTGGCGGAGCTTCGCGGAGAGTATGAGCGGGAGGTCACGGACGCCCTTCTGGTCGGATCCTATGTGGACGCACATTTCGAGGGTACGCTCGACGTCTTCAAGGCTCAGCACAAGGAGATATTCAAGAAGGACGGCGAACTGAAAGTCCAGTACAAGCAGGCTGAAAAGATGATACAGAGAGCGGAACGATCTGAGATGTTTATGCGTTTTATGTCCGGCGAAAAGCAGGTAATAATGACCGGTGAGATAGCCGGAGTTCCTTTCAAGATCAAGATAGACAGCTATCTCCCCGGGAAGGCGATAGTTGACCTCAAGGCGATCAAGGACTTCCAGCTCATCTGGAACGCTGAAAAAAAGCAGCGGCAGCACTTCATCAACTTCTGGGGCTACGACATTCAGGGCGCGATATACCGTGAAATAGTCCGCCAGAACACCGGCAAGACATTGCCTTTTTACATATCCGCTATCACTAAGGAAAGCGAACCGGATCACGATGTTCTGTGGGTGCCGGATGATGACCTCGACAGTGCCCTTGAAGTTGTGACAAGTCTTGCACCGCGTTTTCAGCAGATCAAGGAAGGCAAGCTCGCGCCACAGCGCTGCGGACACTGCGACTACTGCCGGTTCACGAAGGTGCTGACCGCGCCGCGAAACTACCATGAGGACTGCGAGGTGTACGAGGTTGAGTAGCGCAGACGAGAAAAAGGACTTCATGAAAAAGGTCACGATCCTTATCGACACGCGAGAGCAGAAGCACGAACATATCACAGCAGTGCTGTCACAGCTTGGAATTATGGCGGAAAACCGCAAGCTTGACTACGGCGATTACAGCTTTACAGCTGAGGGAAAGGACTTCTCTCACTCCTGCGTTATCGAGCGCAAGGCGAAGATAGACGAACTTTACGGCAACGTTACCGGCGATCGTGAACGCATTGAAAAGGAACTCGACACGATAAGCCGGAACGCTGTGCAGTGTACGCTGCTGCTTGAAGGCTGCAAGGGGTGGGAGCACCTGAAGGACTTCCAGATCTCCGAGACCGGTGCTGAGAAGCAAGGGAGAAGCGTCCGGAACATCGGTGCTACCGTGTATTCAACTTTGCAGTCGTGGCGCTGCGGGAATCGTTACCGGTTTGATGTTGAATTCGTCCCGGACGAGAAAAAGTCCGCGCTGAAAATATTGGAGCTTTTCTTCTGGTTCTGGCGCAATTATAAACATCAGACGGCGCCGAGGAAATAGCAATGGGCAAGAAAATACCATACGATCAGGCACTGAAAATGGCGAGTATAGCTCCGAATGAGACTATATACGCAAAGGATAATCCCTATGGTTTCAAGATCAATGTCAATCACCCAAAAATACGTCCGCTGTACGAACGCTTCAAGGAAAAAGTCGGGGAGCGCATACTCTCCGACTCACAGCGGCGGCATTTTGAACTGCTTATATTTGAACTCATAGAAAGGAAGAGAACGCATGAATAAAGTTGTTTTAGTCGGAAGACTTACTGCCGATCCTGAGCTGCGGCAAACTCAGAGCGGCGTAGCTTCGTGTCAGTTCACGGTCGCAGTTGACCGCAGGTTTGCAGACAAGAACACCGGTGAACGGCAGGCTGATTTCATACGCTGTCAGGCTTGGAGAAATACCGCTGAATTCGTCAGCAAGTATTTTTCAAAGGGCAAGATGATAGCACTTGAAGGCAGCCTCAGAACAGGCAGCTATACCGATAAGAACCACTCTGATGTTACCCACTATACTACGGATGTATTCGTGGATAATGTTGAATTCTGCGGTGACAAAAACGACTGTGGAGGCAGCGGAAACGCACAACAGCCTGCGCCTGCTCAGCAGCCAAAAGACAATCCCAATATGTCTTACGGCAGCCTGAGCGACTTTGAAGAGATACTTTCAGACGGCGACGTGCCGTTCTGAGATATATTTAAGGAGGAAAAATAATATGGTCGAAACAAAAAGCATACTTGAAATGGCTCAGGGAGCTATTATGGAGCAGGTAAACGTCGAGGTCGGAAAGATCGTCGATAATATCATGGACGTCAATACCGAGGCTAAGAAAAAGCGTACTCTTACGCTCACTGTTGATTTTGTTCCGAGCAGTGACCGCTCTCAGGTAGCTATCAACGCCGTAGCAAAGAGCAAGCTGCTTCCCAACAATGCTATACAGACAACTCTCTATGTGGGCGCGGACAGCTCCACTGGCGAGATACAGGCTGTGGAAATGGTGCCTCAGATACCTGGGCAGCAGAGCTTTGACGGCAGCATTCAGGAAGAACCGAAGATACTTAAAATTGCAGGAGGTATGTAATTATGGACAGAACAGCTATTGAAAAGATCGTAGAGCTTGGAGAACCTCACATCATAGGTGAATACGGCTTTGAATACTGCGACAAGGAACTTAAAGTTGTAAGGACGCCGAAGGTGGAAACTATTAGACTGCACACACTCTCAGGTCTGGTGCAGGCACTCAAGAAGGAACACATCAACTTTGATGCTCCTATTGTAGTTAATGTGGACTGTGAGGAATATGTCAGAGTTTACTCTGCTATCGACAATTGCGACAGATCACGCGAGATACCGTATGACGTAACAGCTGAGCTGATAGAGATACCATTCAATCGCCAGCTTGACTATGAGACAATGATGATAACGCTCAAATCTAAATTTGTGGAAACTCCGGAGCTCCTTGAGCTTGTCAAGCTCCTCGGTACTATCACGGAAGAAAACAGTGCAACTGCTTCCGACGACGGATTTTCGCAGTCAGTTGTCGTCCGCAAGGGCATTGCGATGAAAGAGGGCAAGGTCGTGAAGCCTATCGTTAAGCTCAAGCCTTACCGCACATTCAGCGAGGTCGACCAGCCGGAGAGTGAGTTCCTTATCAGACTTTCAGACGGTGCTCGTGTGGCAATCTACGAGGCTGACGGCGGAGCTTGGAAGCTTCAGGCACGCAGGAACGTTGCTGAATACCTGAAAACTAATCTCGCCGAGCTTGTTAAGAGCGGTGAAGTGATAGTCATAGAATAATAGTTCTTCCCAAAGGGCGGCTCAGTCCGCCCGGAGGGAGATGCAAAGGAAGTGGTTCAATGGCACGCCCAAAAAAAACGGGGCTTGATTACTTTCCTTTCGATGTGGATTTTTTCTCGGACAAGAAAATAAAGCGGCTCCGTACTTCACACGGAAATGACGGAGTTGCAGTATATATCTACTTGCTGTGTGAAATATACCGCAGCGGATATTATGTAGAGTATGACGATGATCTTACTCTTGACATATCAGATGAACTGAATGTCACAATAAATGCTATAACGCAGATATTGAACTACTTGTTCAGCCGGTCACTGCTTGTCATGATTGAAAGCAAACTTACTGTCCCGGTCAAGGTCATAACTGCTGCATCAGTCCAGCGAAGGTATCAGGCTGCCAAAAAAGGTGCGAAGCGTGATGTCGATGTAGCTGCTGAGTTCTGGGTTTTGAAGGAAAATGAAACCGAGAGCTTTATTAAAGTGCGTCCTGTTGATAGTAATTCTCGGAAAAACATTGATAATTCCGAGAAAAACGCTTTTAATTCCGAGAAAAAGTGCACAAAGGAAAGTAAAGTAAAGAAAAGTAAAGTAAAGGAGAGTAAAGTAGAGGAAATGGCTTCGCCTGACGGCTCTGCTCCCTCGCCCTCCGCCCTTGATAAGCTTGTCTATGATTACGGACAAGAAGCTGTTGATAAGTACGTTCTTCGAGTCCGCAGCTGGTATGCCGAGAAAGGAAAGTCTATCAGCGATCTTGAAGGCACGGTGCGTAAGTGGCTTGAGCAGGACGGAGTCAAGCCGATTGACCACAGTATGGACAAGTACAACGTCGTTATCAACAAGTTCTGAGGTGGAAAATATGGAAACAGCTTTTTACCTTTTCAGCGAAAAAAACGGAGTAAGGTGGTACCGCTGCGGAAACTGCGGAGCTCTCCAGCGCGGTACACCTCCGCCGGTCTGCCCTATATGTCAGGGCAAGCCGGTACCTAAGAGAGAGGAGACAAAGGAATGAACCTACACGACATGGCAGCCGAAGGAGCTGCAAAGCAGGCTCAGAGCGAGGCTGAGGCGTTTGAGAGGGCAATGAGCCGTATCAAGCCTAAGCCGGACATACTCAGGGAGGCAGCTGAGACTATCCAGCGTCTGGGGACAGCCACTCAGGATTGCAAAAGCTGTGCAAGGCTTCCGCTTTGCAATGCTTACAAGGACGGCGACAGCTTCAGGAACTGCGACTACAAGTGGACTTATGCAGATGAGGTAAAGCGGTATGACACGCCGTGAAGTTATCTGCTCCCAGCAGGCGCACTGCCTGAGCTGTCCGCTGTCGGTGCTGCGGACTGGCAAGGACTGTCACGAGCTGAGTGCAGAAGAAATTGAAAGAATAATTCAGGAGGTAAAGAATAATGAAAACACTAAAGTTTATGGGACATTCCGATGATACATTCGGAGAGTACGGCACAACAATGGACGATATAGACAATGCTGGCAGTGGTGAGCCTATCCAGTGTGTGATCGAGGCTGACGGCACTGCACTGATCGTTACTGGACAGTATGACCGCAGCGGCACAGGGACCTGGGACATCGGTATCAGCTTACAGGACGAGGAATTCTCATATCTGGAGTGGGACATCAGAGTGAGCTTCGAGGGCTACACGACTGTCATTGAGATTGATGTTCCCGATGATTTCAAGCTGACTTGGTACAATAACGGTGAGAGGAGTGCAGAATATGACTGATACAGATATGCTCTACGTGGCAAGTCTCCAGAAGCGCAACGAGGAGCTTGAAGCCCGTGTGGCTGAGCTTGAAGCCAAACACCACAACGAGTGCGCCCAGATAGCACACTACTCGGACGAGCTGCGGAGGGCAAAGGAGCTGCTGGAAGCAGCGGTAGAGGGGTTTGAGTATATAAAGCCGTATACATCACATTGTGACGGACATTGTAATAATTGCCCTTTTGAAAATGAGGGTTGGTGTCGCATTGATTGGCGATACACCGACGAAGCCCTCGAACTGATTGGCGAGGACATAAATGTCCCTGCCGGAGAGGACGGTGAGCAGAATGATTAATTTTCTTACCGGCTGCTTCACCGGAGCGGCAGTATGCTTCATGGCTATGTGCTTTGCCTTTTTCCTGCATGGAGGCGGTGACGATAATGAGTAGTATTCAATTAAAATGTTCTGCCGGCGATACAGTGTACATCATCCTCGAACGAATGACAGGCGGATATGATTTGTTCGAGAGCAAAGTTGATATAGTGCAATATTTTTGTAACAACAACTCAGCAGAGTGCCTATACCGTGTATGCTTTCCTTACAAGACAGAAAACATCCGGAACTTTGACTATAAGCTCAGAGATTTCGGCAATAAGATTTTTACTGATCTTGAAAAAGCAAAAAATAAGCCCGATAAGCTCAACACTTCACACTATTACTTAGGAGGCGGTGACGAATGACACGTTTGCAAGAGGTAGAAAATCTCCTCGACAACAATCTCCAGCTTATTACCGACTACACTAAACGAGCCGCCGAACTCATAAGCTCAGTGAGAGTGCTTGAAAAGGAGCGAGACAGGCTAATCAAGAAAAACAGGGGCGTTGAGATAGTCCACTGCAAGGACTGCGTAAAGCTCAACCGCCACGACTGCCCGATGTGCTACATAGAAAACAAGACGTTGCAGTTCACAGAGGTAAAGCCGGATTTCTTCTGCGCTGCCGGCAGACTTACGGAACAGGAGACTGAAAATGGCTGATTGGCAAATTGAACAAGTTGCAGTAGGAATAGCTGTATTAGCTATATTTATACACTTAGCAGCGTGGATGAAGTTATGCGACAGGGTAACACGGCTCGAAGCTCTTGTTGAGCTCTTAGAGAAGGAAATAATCGAGATACATAAGAAGGAGGACGGTGATGCGGAATGATTATCGCAGTAATAGCTGCCTCGATAGGCTTTATCTTTGGAGTGCTTGTCTGCGATGCGGCGTATAAGCAGATAGACAAGGAGGAAAAGGATGAACATAAGACTTGATCCGCCCCGCGCACGCTTCCGGATCCGGAACGGTATAACCGGCGCGTACATTCACCTCACGCTGTTCCGGATACTGGAATTCTCCACCAGAACCGAGGCTGTCTGCTACATGAACCGCTGCGGTCTCAACCGGGACATCTACTACACGGAGGCTGTGCTATGACAGAAAATGAAATGCGGAGCTACCTCGAACGTCACTTCTACGCGAGCAAAAAAATCAAAGCTCTCGAAGCCGAGC
>Ga0265299_10000949_pt1 | contig 35051 bp, 40 predicted proteins | sample AusTroGonzalo_MG_4_FD_193485 | JGI IMG/M metagenome (GOLD analysis project Ga0265299, IMG submission 193485) | Bovine rumen microbial communities from tropical cattle in Woodstock, Queensland, Australia - Gonzalo_02 | ecosystem: Host-associated > Mammals > Digestive system > Stomach > Rumen ... | reverse complement strand
AAAAAAAAAGCAAAATTTTTTAAAAAAAAGCTTGCTTTTTAAAAAACGGTATGCTTGTATACATACATAATTGAAAAATTAAAAACAACAAAAAAGGTAAAAAGATGAAAAACATAACTATTGAAAACATTAAAGAAAACGTTGCAAAACTTATTAAAGCTTACGTTAAGAACGGCGGGCACGCAATTAAAGGCGAAAAAGGCAATATTGAATTGATTGCGCAAGTTTTTGCTGATGGTTTGCGTGATTTTAATCAATGGGAAAAGGAAGGCGGTAAGGAAGAATATTATTCTTCTGATGATTTGGGAAAATATTATTTTTCTGATTCTTTTGGTTTTGATGAAGAACATGAAGAAGCGCAAGGTGGCTTGGGTAAAGAAAATTTGCAATTTGATTTTCGTAAAGGTTTTTCTACAATTCGATTGCGTTTTAATGAATTGAATAAGTTTGGCTTAAGAGGTTGCAATGTAAGTTTGTTTTGGCGCAAAATGGGTATAGGGGAAAAACAAAAAACCGATTTGATTTTAACGGTGGGCGAAAATTCTTCAATCTACATTGATGGCGGAAAAGTAAAATATTCTTTTGAATAACATCAAGCCCCCTTGAAAAATAGGGGGCAAAAAAACAAAAAAATAATAAAAAAGTACTTGACAAAGCAAAATTTTGTTGCTTGTATATAAGCAGAAAATAGAAAAAGAAGGTAAAAAGATGGATGCAAAAAACATTATACGACAAAAAATTGAAAAGATTAAAAACAACGTAGAAATTGTACTTGAAAAATATAGCGAAAATTTTGGTACATATTTTTTAACCGTTGAAAAAATTAAAAACGAAGTAGAAAAAACGTTATGGCTTGCCGTTGAAAATTATGAAACGCCGAACGATTTACCCGCTTGCGATGGTGAGTTTGAGAATGACGGAAATCGTTTTTTGATAACATTAAAAAACGGCGACGCTGTACTTATGGTTTATGTATATATGGGTGACCTTGTAGACGGTTATGACGAAGAAAACATACAACATTTTGACGCGTTTGATGTTGAAATGAGAGGGAATTTTTTAATAACAAAAGACGGTTGGTTGAGATTGTAAAAAAAACCCCCTTACGGGTTTAGCGTGAGGGGGTAAAAGGTAAAAAGATTTTACAATCTTTTCAATTTAAACAATGCAAAAAAAGGTAAAAAGATGCAAGATAAAAATAAACTATACTTAGGGAACATAGAAAAATTGTATCCCGTATTTTATAAAGAACCTGAAAATGTACGCGATATTTTGGTGAATTGCGTGCGTGAAGCCCTTGAAAAATATGATTGGCTTGAGGGATATTGTAAAGAGGGGCAAGTTGATAAAAGCAATTTTGTACATTGTGAAATTGTACTGCCCGAGTTGGTAGAAAGCGCGAGCTATAAGAAATACGGAACGCGGTACTATCCTTTTGAGATATTTGTCCGTACGTTTTATGGCAAGGAGTTTTTGGTGATTGTAGAAGTATCGGCAAGCGAAAATCATTTTGAGCGTTTTGCTACCGTTATATCGGGATATGAGAAAAGCGTGATTGCTACAAGTTGGGTTGAGCCGATGGGTATACATATCAAAGATATATATGTCAGGAAATGCGATAGGTGGGAACCCGAAAGCGTTAATCAGGAGGCGTTATAATGGACGCTTACGACTTAGCTGTAGAAACGATACAGGAGGGGCGAGTTAGAGCCCCTTTGAATGAGTTGGTAGAAAAATATCGCCAAGATGAAGAATTTGAACTATATTTAGATGAACAGCGAAAGGACACTGAAATGTTTGACGAACTTGCGAAGGACTTAGAAGAATCGGGATATAGTTTAGATATTAGAAATAGGGTTTTGTGTTTGGTGGAAAATCAGGTCAATTTCCCGAGCTCCCAAGTGAACACGAAAGACGAAGTTTTTACGTGCGTGGATATAGATGCAGATGAAGTATTTGACCCAGAAAATGGTGTTATACGGACAAAAATCTATATGGGGTTTGAGACGAAAGACGGACGGTTTTTTGATATAGAAATGACGCAGGAAAATGAAGCGGTAAAGGAAACCGACTCAGGGTTTTTGGATGGATATTATCCAGGAAAGAGAACTTTTTTAGATATTGAACTTAAAAACGAAGGACAAATATGAACAAAGTAATGATAGTTGGAAAAGCCTTTAAAAAAGGCGATTTGGCAGAAAGCAAAAGCGGTGTAAAATACCAGCATTTAAGAGTATTAGACGCACAACCAAAAAAGGAAGAGTCGTTCTATTTTGAATGTGTTGGTTTTGGAAAGACAGCTGAGCTTATCGATAAAGTTGTAGAAAATGGTCGGGACATTGTAATTTGGGGTGATTTGAAAGAAGACAAAAACACCAAAAAAATGTCGGTAAACATAAATTCGTTCACTATGGTCGGATACAAAAACCCAAGCGAACCGAAGGAGCAAAAAACAGAGGTACAGGAGGACATATTCTAAAAAAAAGGGGGCAGGTCTCTTGCACAAACCTACCCAAAGGACACTGAAATGAGCGTAATAGAGAACGCCCACTCTGTATCTATATAGGAAAACAATTTAAACAGAAAGTCAACAAAATATATGAATATATTCGAGATATTAGACTCAAAAGAGTTCAAAGAAAGGCTGAGTTCGGTCATGTTGGAGCCACGAAAGCTTGAAAGGTTTTTGGCTATAGCAAAAACGGAACTCAGAAACAACCCAAGGATAGCAAGTTGCGAAATTAAAAGCTTATGCGGTGCGATTGTTCAAACAGCGCAATTTGGCTTAGAGTTGAGCAACATGCAAGGTCACGCATACTTAACCAGCCGAGGAAATGCTTGTCAGTTGATTATCGGCTACAAAGGCATGCTTGCGTTGGGATACCGAAGCGAGAAATTGCTATCTTTGGAAGTTCAAAAAGTATGTAAGAATGACATGTTCAAACGGCGTCATGGTGACAACAAAGGTCTTGAGCATGAACCAAATGACAAAGAAGACAGAGGCGAGGTCATTGGATATTATGCCTATGCTCACTTGGTCAATCATGACAAGGCTTTTGAATATATGAGCATGGATGATATTGAAAAACTCAAAAAAGAAGCTCATGTCGTCACGACGCCAAACTCCCCATGGGTAAAGTTTGAAGAAGCGATGTGCAAAAAGACCGTGATTCGTCAATTGTTCAAGTATTTGAGCTTGAGTGCCGAAATGGATAGGGCAATTGGATTGGATGAAATGGCAGACGCAGGTGTTCAGTCGGATGCTTTGAGCAAGATTGGTGCTGATTTCGTCAAAAATGATGAAAACATGACGGAAGCGACGTCAAAAATACCGGAAACATTGCCTGAGGGTTGGTCTAGAGTCAATGAAGTCAAAGAAATCAAGGAAGAAGGAGAACAGCAGGAGTTACTATAAAGGGAAAGGGGGTTTTTAAGCCCCCTAACATTACCTTTGCAAATATGAAAAACAAATTATTACCAATACAAAAACAATTAAATAACAAAATGAAAACCTTGTCAAATAATTTTAAGCTCGACAAATGGAATGAAATTTGGCAACGTAGTCTTATAGAAAGGCAAAAGCGACTGGAATTAACCAATCGCCCTAAAAACTAAACCAAAAGGAGTTACCCTTATGATTAAAAAACTATCTACTAAAAATAGAGACAAAAAACAGAGCTACTTGCAAGCTTTTTTTGCAAAAAACTTTAGAAAGGACGCGAAATGAGCACGAATTTTGAGAATTCTGAAGAAAAAACAGCAAATGTTTCGATAGAAGACATGCTTTTTATTGATGACATCATCAGTGAAAACAAAATTATCATCAACATACCATTGATTGAGGTTTGTGGAAACGATTTAACTCGCGCAGCCATGCTGACCAGATATGTGTTTTTTTACAAACTAAACAACTATCAAGAGTTTTCTCTGTCTGACAAAAAAATGGCAGAATATCTACACACAAACATTAAAACCATAGAGCGTCAAAAACGTTGGATTAAAGAAAATGGTTTAATTTCTGTAAGAAAGGTTGGAATCCCTGCAGTCGGCTTCATTGACATAAATATAAAGAAAATTATGGAGGCTTATAAAGCTGCGGAATCCAGTACCCTCAAAATGAGGGAACTGGAACCCTTAAAACGAGGGAACATATATAATAATATAGAAGAGAGAGATATATTAGAGAATATAAAAGAAAATATAAAAAGAAAAGCTACCCCCGTGAACGGGTCCCCCTCATCACCTGACGGCGATGAGTTTAAAGAACCAGAAGATGCATTTGAATCTTTTTGGAAGAATGTTCAGTACAAGTCTCAAAAAGTAATAGCCAGAAACGAATGGAATAAAATCACGAACAATGGCAAAAACCAAAATAAAATCAAAGAGGTTGGTGAAGGTTATGAAAGATATGTTTCTTTTTTAGCCAAAGAAAGAGCTCGTGGGTTTGATAGACCTCATATGGATATGTCCACGTTCTTAAACCCATCGAAAATGCGTTGGGCTGATGAGTGGAAGACAGAACGTGAACAGCGTCAGGAACAGCAACCAACTCAAACAGATAATCAAAAGTATTGGGAAGAGCATGAAAACACACAGGTTGTATCTTCAAAAAAGATAGAACAGCCAAAAAATATTCCACTTCGAGTTGGCATTGCAAGAAAATTAGGGTTATTGGATAAGTTCTTACCGGATGAATACAATAAGGAATGGAAGTATATACCTAAAGAAATCAAAGAAATTCTTACTTCTGAAGTCATAGAAAAAACAATCAAAGAAATCAAAGCAAAAGACGATGCTCTTATAACGCAAATTGCGTGCGTTACAATGATGGGGCGCGAGGGTTATTGCAATTGGCAGGACAAATATGAGGAAGAAAAGGGCGAAAGACCATTGTATGATGTTGAATTTTACATTCCCTTCGGGAAAAAATTGCCTGGTGATATTTGGAAATGGATTGTAAAATACAGTCACAATTTTGGATTGCCGTCTGAAAGCAAAATTGATAAAGTTCGTAAGTGGTTTTACACAACACCCAGAAACCCAATACATTTTTTATTTGCATAGAAAGGCAATAGCATGACAAAGCAAGATGTAATGTCGTTATTAGTTAAATCTGCAGACGGAGAGCATGGAGCGTACGTACTGCGGTTGTTCGAAGATGCATTTGGTGATGAAAATCCTGATACAAATTTCGAAAAAGAGGAAATGGATAGTTTTCTAAAGCTAGCCATCGAATTAGCATCCATTAAAACACGTTTAAATGCCTCTAGAAATGATTCTAAACAAAAACATTACAAATGTTATGGGTTGAGATACACAAAACAATCCTAGGGCATTTTAAAACGTTTCTAAAAATAGGACACTCAAATGAGCAAAAAGAAAAAGACACCTCTCTTCATAGGGATAACCGGAACACACTGCGTAGGTAAAACAACCCTCGCTGAAAAACTGACCGCTCTTTGTACAAAAAGAGATATCAAAGCAACAACTCTTGAAGAGGTTGTTCGTAAGGTTGCCAGACTTAATGACCCAAGGTTTAAAATTCATGGAGAGCAAACACTCTATACAACCAATCTCATCATACAGAAACAAATGGAGTATGAGAATGAACTTTTAAACCAGGATTTTGATGTAGTGTTTTGCGATAGGACAGTAGTCGACCCACTGTACTACCTGTTTGCTACAAAAAAACATGCAGATAAGTTAGAAAAATGGCGTCAGGGACTTTCAATAGATGATTTGTGTATCAGTAATTGCGTTGAAGCCAGCAGAGAGTTGATATTTAGGTATCATTATTTGATTTATTGCAAGCTTGGTACGTTTTATGCTTTGCAAGACGACTTGGAAAATGATGGCTTCAGAGATACCGACTTGATTTTCAGACTGAGAATACAAGACAATGTAGAAAAGATGTTGTCGGTAGTAAATACCCCACACATCATACGACATTTTGCTCTGTCGATACCATTAGATAACGACAGATACTACAACAACCTGCTTGATGAAATCATCTATTAAAGACTATATGGACTCCAATCTGTTTGGAAATGGTAGTTCACAAAGTTCTTTTTGTCGGTAAAGTATTGGCTATTCCTCTCATAGAATGTCATCGCAAAAGCATCAGCAATATCAGGAGAGTAAAGCATTTTGCTCTTGGATATGAGCTGAACCTTGGATGAGTTGGGTTCAAGTTCAATCATGAGAAGTTGATTAAGAAACTCTTGGTCGTCCACAATGTGTACCGGCTTGTTTGCGAGCCACTCTTTAGCTCGTCCATACATCTCAGCACGCCGATTGGCGTATTTGTTTTTGTCATCTGGGGCTTCCCCAAAGTTGACAGGATGTAGACCCATAACTCCCATTTCTCTAAGTCTGTCATAAACACCACATCCCAAACCCCCGACATCCACATAAACACTGTCGGGATGCTTGTCTGCAATCTTATTGTACAATACTCGTGCCAAGTACATCGTGTCTGCCATCGGCTCAAGGTTCTCTACCCTAACAACATTACGACCCTTGCGCCATACGAGAGCAGTCTTGTCCCTCATGCGTGATGGGTCTATACCAAGTACCAATGGTGAGCTTGTGTCGGCTATATCCTCTTGCTTGATTGCCTCTTCAATTGTTTGGAAATCAAAGAAAGAGTTGTTACTTGATACAGAAAAAGCTTCCTCTGGAGTGTTTGGATACTCACGTGCAAGCATAATGTCAGAGCCCAACTCCAAACGCTTCTGACGATACCAAAACAATTGGTCGTTATCGAGTTTGAATTTATCTTGGAGCTCTTTCTCTTTGTCGGTCAGCTCCATATCTTCAGGCGCAAGAAGACGGTATTCCTCCTGGTCATACCATGGAATGAAAACATAATCGAACGGGCTATCTTTTGACATACTCTGTTGGTACATATCCCACAAAGCTTTACGTCCTGAAGACGTGGATTCAATCAATACAACCGAACGATTGCCATTAGGGATTGATTGAGAAAGACCAGCCCAGAACTTTTTCCAATCAGGATAATAATCAACCTCAGTAAGATGAACAATGTCATACCTATCACCGCGAGACTGACCTTCGGTCGCAGCCCATTCACCGAAACATATGGAGTATCCGCTCTGTCCATGGTCTATTTTTAATTGTGTACTGGTTTGATGGCTTGCTGGCATTTGCTGAAGCTTCAATGTCTGCATATCAATCAATCCACGAAAGGCTTTTTCTCGTAAGTCTTTCTCACGCTGTGAAACAATGAGACCCGTAGTCTGAGGATAGTAGGATAGCTTCCAAAGAATCATGGCTCGACAGAATGTAGAGATTCCCTGCTGACGTCCCTTGATGATGACCAAACGAATCTGATTATTCTTCTCCATCTGCTCTTTGCATTTCGCGTAGAGCTTATTCTGAGCGTTGTTCAGCTTCATGAACACACGCTGGTTCTCTTTGTTTATGATGCGAATACTGTTCTCGCAACACCACTTGAAGCTTTTTCTGCACTCCAAAGCGAAGTTGTAGTTCGCTCTTCTCGCAGCTCCTACATCCAACGTGCGGAAAATCTTTCCTTTGTAATCATCTAAGTTCGGTTCCCAATCCATAATCTAGTGTCCTAAAAGATTAAGGGGGACAAGTATGCTGTTGACGTCTCCCCCTATAACCCATGAAAAAAGAAATATTAAAACTCAATTACAATACTATCGATTTCCTCAGGCGTTGTCAATGTGTTTATTTGCTCACGGTAGTACCATTTTTTATCGTACAAGCCCTGAATGTATTTGATGATTTCCACCTGCAGAATTTCAACTTGCTGACGAGTCAACTCATGAAGCTGATTGTTATAGTCACAGAACATCTCAGTATCATCCGGTCCCATAACTACCAACAGACCACCGACATTTCTGACCGATGTAATGTTGGCATCAATCTCGACACCAAATGAACTCGTGGTGTGACCGTTCTCAAGTGCGTAATTGAACTTCTGCTCAAGTTCAGCCGTCTTATTCTGCCGAGCATAATACAGCGTTGCTTCTGGCTCTAAAGCCTCAAGCTCTTCCATAGAAGGCTGTGGAAGCTTGTCAGAGATGTTCCATTGGTCAATGTATGCACCATTTCCAACATCCATAACGATAACATCTTGGGCAAAATCAATTTCTACACCATTCTTTTTACCGTAATAATTTATAACTAAAGCTAAGTTTTCCATTTTAGATACTCCAAATATATAATGCTGAATCTTGATAGTTGGCACCACCACCTGCGGCGTATGTCATGGCTACACCAACACCACACAAACATCGTATATCAAAAATATCACCCTTGTTTGCGTTCCACATCCACATGTTGTAGACGCGATTAGCACGCCAATAATATAAGACTGTTCCTTTGTTTGAAAGAACAGAACCATTTCTATATAAGTACATAATAAGACTTGTACCGTCGTCGGCTGTTATTTTGGTGCCAGCATAAAGGTTTATATCAAGACAGAATACAAAATTTCCAGCAAACGGAGCAACAAAATTATGGTTTGTTGTATCCCAACCATAACCTGCTTCAGGAGAATAGTTTTGGCGATTTATCATATTAAAAGCTAGTTTTGTTGTAGTGTTTGCAGAAATAGCTTGGTCGCCTGCAGCTTTTTGTACAGCTTGGAAAAATGGATGGTTTAAATATTCCCAATCACTCCAAGTAGTGCCACTATCTAAAGTGTATCTTACAAACTCTCTACCAGTTGTTGTATCGTAATACTCTTGTCTTGCGTAAGCTCCATGAACCCTAACCACCATTAACGCAGCAACACCCGCTGTTGCATACGATGGTCTGTTGGTAGCTGCTGAAGATACCCATTTAGAACCAGCGGTCGTTGCAGTATTTAAATCGTTTGCCCAATAAACTTGAGCAATAGAGCAGTTTAACAAATCAGCCGGTCCATACACAAGACCATCGCCAGTACTATTAACTATCGGAACTTCAGCAGAATTACCTAACGCATTCAATCCAGTACCACCAGAAGCAACAGCTAAAGGCGTCGTAAGCCCTGAAATTGTACCTCCTGTGATATTTACTGCGTTTGCATCCTGAGCACTCATAGTGCCCAACGTAGCCCACTCTGGGTCAGTACCACCAGCATTTACTTGAAGAACTTGTCCAGCAGTTCCTATGGGCAACCTAACCTCTCCAGCACCATCTCGTGTAAGTAAGTCACCTTGAGTTGTTAATGCAGTACCTGCGTCGTTAGCCCATTCAAGACCATCACCAGTGCCATTTACCTTTAACACCTGACCAGCAGTTCCGATTCCTAAACGCTCATCATCAGCAGCTCCACGAACAATTAAATCACCCTGAGTTGTTGTCGGCGATACATAACCAACACCCCACTCAAGACCGTCTTCGGTAGCGTTTGTTTTAAGAACTTCACCAGCATTGCCCAATCCAAGTCGTACGTTATTAACACCATCGTACGTAATTAAGTCACCTTCAGTTGTTAATGGACTTAGGGCATCAAAAGCGTCTTGCTTTGTTGTTTGTCCAGTACCACCATCGGCAATCGCTATGGCATCTACCAAACCAGAAACTGTACCGCCAGTGATTGTACAACTATCAATGCCACCACCGCTAATTGCTACAGCGTCTGAATCTTGGTCAGCCATCGTACCCAACGTTTCCCATTGTGGGTCATCGCCATCCATACGAAGGACTTGGTCGTCAGCACCCTTAGCTAATGTGCTTGCCTCACCACCCGCGTCACCGACAATCATGTCGCCTTGAGCGGTAATGTTCGTCAAAGATGTATCGATTTCATTAGCGTTTTGCGTGATGGTAATGCCATTGCTTCCGGTGAACGAGCGGTAATTTACATCCTGACCTTGTACGTCTACCAACCAATCAGCACCATTTCCCTGCTTAATAAAGTTCGGAAACAGCTGTTCGTCAGTTGCGTAGATATAAATATCATTCTCGTTTTGCACCAAAGAGATACCGTCTTTTGCAACCAAAGTCCTAAGCTCTAATGTACCATTGTTTAACCGATTGCCAACTTGAGCACCCGCACCAAGATTATCCAAAGCTCCCATCTTGGTGTCAGCATACGTCTTTGTAGCCTGAGCAGATGGCACTTGAGTATTTGTTACGGCACCCGTTAAGTCAGTGTTGAGAACACCAGCCTTTAGGTTGTCTACTTCAAGCTCTGTAACTGTATTGTTGTCGGCGTTAATCGTCTTATTAGTAAGCGTCTGAGCGTCCGTAGTACCTACGACATCACCATTTGGAAGCAGTTTGTTTGAGCGTTTAATTTGTGTACCACTAACACCATTGAACAAAGCAACTTCATTATTTGCACTTGTTGTTACTGAAGTGACTGCATTACTTGGCAACTGAGCGTTCGGAATCTTGCTATTGCCATCCAGTGTAGCTACACCATTTGGAGCACCTTTTTCAGCAGTAGCAACATAACCGCTGTGAATGTGCATTGCGTCTGCATTACCACCGTTGGTTAATGCATTTTTCTGAGCTTGCGTTAAGAACCTTGCGTCATCACCTGCACAAACCGTACCTGCTGTTGTACCTACATTGCATGTAGCTGAATCACCTAAACCAAGATTGGCTCTTGAAGTAGCAACATTGGCTACATCAGATAGATTCTGGTCTTTGCGCATGTAGTCATTGAGGATACCTGTGACTGGGTCATCATAGGTTAGATTACCATCATTGTCCCATGAAGCATATTTATTGCGACGGTCTTCAACCGATGGAAGCTCATCAGCCATCACACCCTCAACCATATCGACTCGCAAACAACGATTAATATCACGAGCGAGCTGCTGAGTTTGATATGTTAAATTGTCGATAGCTTCATTTGCGGCAGATACACTAACCGTAGAACCAGTGAAGTCTGTCTCACGAGTATATGGTGTTCCTGAATAAATAACAATTTCATCGTTTTCTGCTGCAGGTGTTGTTAAAGTAACACATTTTGTAGCTACATCAACATTGTATTGTACACCAAAATTTAATGTAGTTCCGTTCTTTATTACAATAACCTGCCCAGGGTATGCTGTTGGCACATCCCATGTGTAATAAAAGTCGGTCTGGTTAAGTGCCGCCGTAATCTTTATGTATCGTGTGCTTTGTTGAACGCTCATTTAGTATCCTCAGTTAAAATTCTGAATTTGTTTGTTTCTTTTTTCTTAATATTTTCTTTGCTCGTTTGCTACCTCGTTTGTCTATTGTTACTTCTTCAAATTTGTCGAACAAAGGAAACAATAAGATATTGTTTTGAAGCGGTAGCAACTTCCTAATTGCGTGGATTTGTCCATAGTTTAAGTCTCCACCAAGTCCAGTAATTAATCTAAACAAACCAGGAATTCCTGTTGCAAACGTGTTCACAAAATCATATCCAGTACCAAACGCTTTACGCAATACTTCTCTATTGCCCTGGCTGTTTTCATTGTTGAAACCAAGCAATGCACTTCCAATGCCATAAGCATCACCCATGTATGCAACACAATCGGCTTCACTCAAGCTTTGCTTGATAGCATCAGCCATGGTTATTGCATAACCCCCCTTAAGAGCACGTAGGTAAGCTTTCATTACACCAATAGATACCATCATAGCAAGACCACTAAATGCTTCTAAGTCTTTCTTTTGTAGCATTGGTAGCAACACTTTAGAATATGTACTGTATGAGAAACGTCTGAATTGGAACAACATCTTTCCAAAACTTCCAAGCCTATCAAAGATTAAAGGAACAGAACCTGCTGTTGGTGTAAGTATTGCTTGGTTCTGAATCTTTCGTACACCGCCTCTAAATATGTCTTGAAGTTTTGCATTGTCCCATAAACCAACACCAGATTCCCAAGCACCACCTTCACTGATACGTCCGTACTTTTTAAACTGTTCGAACATTTTAACAGCATTTTCTTCAGTAACACCTGTAGCAGAAAGGAATTCTAAATCTCTTGTAGCAAGCTTTCCACCTTTAGCCAATTTCTCTCCAGCTTGAAGGATACCTTCTTGCGTGACATAACCAACAATGAATTTGTTAAACTCATCCCATTTGTTAATACAAGACATTTTAACACCAAGGTTAGCTAATCTACCAGTGAAATTGTCAACAGCAGAAAGGAAACCATCACCTATCATTTGATTATAAAACCCTAAAGAACGAGTCCTTTCGAAATGGTCAAACGCACGCAACCACATTCCTTCAGAGCCAGAAAAAGCTTTCCAGAAATCTTTTCTAAACACACCTGTATAACCCTTCCAAAACTTCTTAAAACCTAAAGTCATCATTGCTTGAGCAACGTCGGAAGTTGCAGATATAACTGTTCCACCAATCAATCTGGCAACGTTTAGATTGTTGATTATGTTTGCTGCATGGTTAAATGCTATACCATGATGGGTTAAATCGAACGAAGTATATTCATTTATTCCTCTTACACGGCACCAAACACATCTGAAATTATCTATATCTTTATCACATTGAACAGCTAAAGCTTTCTTTTGCTCATCAGATACAGCATTTTCTATCAGCTTTTTGTAATCTTCTTTAATTAATTTAATGACGTCATTTACATTTAGTGTTCCAAAACGCTCTAATATTTTTGCATCAACAGGAATCGTACGAATGAAGTTTGCTAAAATCTTTTCTGGGTCTTGAACAATCCAGTTTTTAACATACTCTGTAGAGAACCTTAAACTTCTTTCATGCTCAAAACTTCGTGTCTTCCTTGGGTTTGGAGCAAAGGCTTTATCTTCATCATGAAGAATATGAGATACGGCATCTTCAGCAGCCTGTTGCAACCTTTCATCTTCCTTTTGTAATGCCTTTTTCTCTTGCGCTGAAAGTTTTTCTTCAGGAGTATTTCTTAAATCTCGAAGGTCAGAGATAGACCACATACCCTCTTTAATATCAGCTACTGCTTCGTCGCGATGAGCAGCAATCTTCATGGTATCATACATTCTTGGGAAGTAATATTCATCTAACAGCTTCCTAAAATCTTCATGGGTATATACTTTGTTGTTGTTTTCTTCGATTGCTTTAGTTGTTTCTTCAATCTCTTTTGCTTTTGCTTCTGTATCGGCAGTAAGTTTATCAACCTCTTCAGAACGTTCTGCACGAGCATCTTCAATGGCTTTTGATTTTAATTCTTTGTCTTTAACTAAAGCCTTCTCTTCTTTTGCTAGATTCTTTAACTGTTCCTTAACCTTGCCTTTGAGTTCTCGTAGTTGACCTTCTGTTAATTTTGCATTTGGATTGTTTTTTAATTTGTCTATTTCAGGAATAAGTTTTTCAAGCGCATCAATTAATTTGTCCTCAATCGTTGCCTGCTTCTTTTCCCCTTTTTCAAAAAGCTTTTCCCTGTTCTCAAAAACAGAATCACGTTCCTTAATTAAATCTTTTAAAACCTTTTGTTCTTTTCCGAGCTTCTTCCATTCTATCGGCGTTGTACCTTTGCTCTTTTTACTTAAAAACTCTAAAAACGATTTGTGCATTTTTAGCGTTTTCAGTAGCTTTTCTTGTCTTGGTTGTTTGCGGTTTGAGGATTTAATCTTCTTTTCAACAACCCTAATTTTTTCATCAATCTTTCCGAGCTCTTTTAATTCGCTTGGTTTAATCGCAACGTCCGACTTGAGATTGACGCTTTCTATTAAGTCAGCAACAACCTTTTCTTCTGCATCAATAGCTTCTTCCAATGTTTCAAACTTGGTATCTGCTTTTATTTTCTCAGAAAAGTATTGTTTGATGTTTTCTTTTGTTTCTTTCTCAAAAGAAGAACGAGCATCCTTTAGTTGTTGTGTAAGCTTTCTTAAAGCCTTGCTATCTCTAATATCAGGACTAATTTTTTCATTAATGTTTTCCAATAAGGAACGCCTCTTTTGGTTTTGACCAAGACTTTTTTCTAAACCTTTTAAATGTTTTTCAACAGCTCCAATAGTAACATCCTGGTTTTTCATTAAACCATTAACTTTTCCAATTGGAACACTTATTTTTCTTTGAGATATTATTCTGGCAATCTCTCTATCGTTGCTCTTAATACCTTTTTCAAGCTCAGTCTTCTTTTGGTTAAGTTCAAAATATTTTGCTCTTTGATAACCAAAAACGTCAGCTTTTTGACCAATATCGCTTATTGGTTTTATGATTTCTTCAGAGGTTTTTCTAACTAATTCATTGATGATAGCACTAGAAGAAGAACTTGGGTTATAGCAAGCGTTTAACCATTCACGGCAAAACTCCTCATATTTATTTCCGCCTTTCCAAAGTTTAACATTAAGCTTAGCAAGCAACTCATTGCCACCCTTTTCTGCCATCCATTTCGTATAATACTCATCAATGTTATCCATTAACTTTCTTAAGTATTGTCCTACAATTGGACCAACGGTTGATTCAATAGCTGGTGTAAACGTCATTAGCTCACCAGTCTTACCATCAACAATTTTGATAGGAGAATCTGTGAGAAAACTCATGGCGGCTTTCATTGTAGATGATGGACTTAATGCTCCAACTATTGATGGGTCGGCAGAAAAATTCTCAAAACCCCAAGCATTCTTAATCTTAGCTTCAGCAAGCTTTGGGTCTTTTCTAAACTTTTCAAACTCTTCGCTGGTAACTACAATTTCTGTCGGCTGTTTCTTTGATATTTCATCAATTAACTTGTCTGCCTTCTTGCGCCTTAGGGACATTCCTCGTGCTTCATTAGCACCAATTACTCCTCCAAAAACACTGCTTAACAAAGCAAATGTTGCCATGTTTCGAAACGCGTCTGAGACTCCTACATCTTCAGACAATGATTCAATACCAGTATAAACACCACCTACTGCAGCACCAGAAGCTGCACCAAGTCCTGCACGATAAAGCATAGTACCGCCTGCCGTCTTTGCAAAATCTTTTCCAAAAACATCGGCAACATACTTACCAGCAAAACCTTTTACTTTGTTGTATGTAGAAAAACTTTTAGCAATCGCATTAGCACCTGTAACCACTTTCCCAGCCACAAAGAAAGCTGGGTCTGTAGCTAAACCAACAGCTTTACCGGTAAACCAACTAAGACCGTTTGAGTCGGCTATTACTTGTTCGTGGCGATATTTTTCTCTAAGAATTTCTTTAACACAATTACTCTCAAATTCATTGTGTGCCATTGCAAGAGCACCAATATCGTTTTCAAAACCTCTAGTGTTTTCCTCAGTTAACCTAAAGTTTGGGTCAACCTCTCCATCTCTAGTTGCAAAATAAAGTTGTCCATAAACAACTAAAGGGTTTGTCATGAACTCTGCAGAAAAAACATCTCGCCAATTATAGTCAGGTTTAATTTCTGCCTCTTGTGGAACGCGCTCACTTATTGGATACCCATAAGAAAAACCCTCTTTGTTGTAATGGTGTTTCCTATAAAACTCCGCATCAGAAAGATTTGTTTTGTCTTCTTTAGAACCTGTATCTACAAATGGCATTTTAGTGTCCTATTTTTGCTATTTTAATAAAGTGGCAGTCTCATACCGTTTGGACCAAACGTTAATCGTTCGCGATATTTAGAAATCTGTTCTCCTGATTTACTAAACCGTTCTTCTGTTTTTTGCTTGCTTCGTTTATCAACCAACGCTTTTTGTTTCTTTTCCAAACCTTCTTTTTGTTTTTTAAGCGCACTCCGTTTTTCGCTAAACGGTTTGTTGATGGCATATTTAGATAACAACTGTGTCTTTAAAGACAGGTCTTCTTTGGCTTTTCTTTTGTGCTCTACTACCGCATTGTCAGCGTCTTTAAATGTATTTGCAATCTTCAAATCTAAATCATCAATACGCTTTTGATACGCTTTATATTCATCAGAGATTTTTTTCATTTCAGGCGGCATGAAATCTTCAGCACCAACACGAACCTGAGCGTTGGTTTCTTTATCTATTACTTGTTGATAAAAACCATCTCTATAAATCCATAATGCATATGTAGGTTTTGGGTCTTTAACACAAAACTCGCTATAGGTTTGTTCATCCGCAAGCGCGACAGCATTTTGATAATCTTTAATTTTTTGTTCTTTTGCTTTGTTTTGAATAGCATTTTGTATATCATCTTCATCATATATACCAGAAACACCATAAAATTTTTCTGGTGCATATGCCCTAAGATATATCTTACCATTTATCTTAACTTGACTCCATTTTTTAAGAATAAATGTGTCTGCAAACTTCTTTGCATCTTCAATGCTTGAGCCACTCATGAAAGCTTTTTGTGCTAGAAATATGTAATCTGACATATAACTAGAAGCTTCATTATTGTTCGCTACATTGTTACCTTGATTTGGAAGTATTGCAGATGGAGTAAATGTTATATCATCATGTAGTTTTTCTGTAAATTGTTTTCCTCTGGCTTTCCTTTGTTCTTCTGTCATCTTCCTATGCTCAGTGACAATCATTGAAAAAGCTTGTTCTGATGGTATATTAAGATTAGAGAGTTTCGCCATCTCAATACTTTCAGCGAAATCTTTTTCATCTAGGTTTTGAATAACCCTAGGAAGTTTTTGACGATTCGATTGTATGAAAGACATTACATTTGCGCTAACCTCAAAAACCTCAGGTATACCAGAAGCCTGCATGCTTTCTAAGTCTTCTTTCAAGTCATCTACAAGTATTTCAGATTTTGCAATAAAATCACAAAGAGACTTAGTAATATCTTTTCTTTTTTCTGTATCTGCAGTTAGTATATCTTTTACGCCTATAGCATCCCTAGCCTGACGATAGTATAATCCCATTGCTTTCTCGTGTATCTCTGGTGGAACAAAAACATTTTTATTACCAGCAATCCAATTTTGGGCATGAGTCATTAAATCAACTGTCTGTTGTTGTTTAACAAAGCTTTTTAAATTGTCTGCAAGACCTTTAGCTATTACCTGACGACTGTCATAATGAAGCATATTGTTTGAAATCATTGTTCCGTCTTCAAGTTCTATATTAGCTTCACCAGTTAATACTTCTTTAATGAAATTTAATTTGCTTTCTACATCAGCCAGAGAACTCATTTTTAGTTCTGCAAACCTCTGAAAAATAGAACCATAAAAACCCTGACGCAGTTTGTCTTTTTGTCCTTCATTAAATATATCTAAACCATATGAGTTCTTAGCTTCTAAAAGACCATTGAATTCACCAATATTAAAACCAAAAGCCTGTTGCGCATTTGCTTTAATAGAAGGATTCGAGAGAAGCATATTCTCAATATTCTTAATAGCTTTGTCGCCACAGTTTTTAATCGCTACTTGCGTCTGTTCTGACGTCTGCTTATCGAGGTATTCTCTTTGATTATTAAACGCCCTATAGTAGTAATCATTCTGCTCTTGCGTAAAGATGTCTTTTGCTGCTCCCCTTAACAACATAGGAAGCTCATTAATTACATCTGAAGCTTGTTCATTGGTTTCTACTTTAAAGCGTTCTGGGTCAAATTTAAGATTCTCATAAGTTGCTTTATTGATGGCACTTAATTTGTTTTTAGCATCCAACAACGCAACCTTATTTTGTTGTTCTATAATTGACCTACGCAAATTATCTTCGCCTTGTTGTATCTCAAACGCAGCTTGAAACATTTGCTTTGCAAGTTCTCTACCATTGGCTGCTATCTGTAAATCACCTTCAAGACCACCAGTAATGTTTTGGTTTGGCGTATATACCAAGTCTTCTTGTGTAACAATGTTTCTCTGTGGCTTTCTCATGATTCATCAAAACTTTGAAATTACCCATTCATTTTCGCTTATTGGTCTTAAAGTTCCACTGTCGCTAAAAAAGTCTTCAACCAATTGTTGGTCTTTCATAAAAGAATTGCTAATTAATGGCTCTCTTGTTGCTCGGACAAACGGTTGTTCCCCTTGCGAATCTTCTTTAAACCTGCTGTTAATCGCCGAATTTATCTTGCCTCCCAACTCTTGCAGGTTTTGTTTAATCATTGGCTGTACAAAACTTTCTTTGATGAACTTTTTCATTGGGCTCTCATAAGCAAAATAAGAGGCTTCAAAGTTATTCATCATTGAATATGTTCCCTGCAATTGCTTGATTTCAGATTCCATCATTTTCTGTTCGGAATCTAATGTGGAAATCTCAATGTCAGACATTACATTATTGTAATTGTTGTCTGCAAGAATCATGGCAGTAGAACCGCCCTGTTCAAATCCACGACCAGCTAAATACGCACTAATTGTTCCTTGTGCAAAACGAGCCCTACGCAAAAGATTTTTTGTTTTATTGGTAATGCCGACTTCAGAAATACGCCTATTTGTATCGTGCATACTTCTTTCAAGTCCCAATGTATTATAACTCGGTACTCGCTTCCCTGTCTGTCCTATAGAACCCAACAACCCAGGAAGTGCGTTGCCTACATTTCCCAGCATTCCAACACCTAAGCTTTTAACGGTATCCCAAGAGAAACCGTTATTTAACAAGCTACTACCTAACAATGAAAGTAACATTATGCGTTCACCTCCGCTTTAACTTGAATGTTTCTAATGCTCAATGCTAATGGTTTTGTCTGAGAAATCCTAATGGTTTGTTCCCTGCTCCAACCGTATTGAGTTCTATTTACAAATGAAGTATCCACAGCCGATGAGTTGTCCTTATCAACTATAGTGTAACCATTGATGGTCATATTTGCAACACTTTCCGGATTAACAAACACCTCGCTGATGATTTTTTCTTTTCCGATGCTTGAACCAATCTGCTGTATATTTTCTACAGGCAATGTCTCAATAGAAGCAACAAAACCATAACCAACCTCAATTGCTTTTCCATTGTAATCGGCAGTTCCTAATGTAATTTTACCTGAAGCATCTACATCAAATTGTCCAAGATAGCTTCCGTTTTCAACCAGGATTGCATCAACTGTCGTGCTTGCATGGCGCGTTAAACCTGTTAACTCACCAGCAGCTGCAGTAGCTGTAACAGAACTATCAAGGAAGCATGTTTGGTCTAAACATACCAAATCATAACTACCAGCCAAACCGGAATCTTTAATGAGATACAGTTTGTTTTTGGCAGCATAGACGGCATACACCTTTGAATTATTTCCGTTATGCCTAAAGATTTGTTTTGAGAAACCTCTAATCTCTTGATTCAATAAAATGGTGATGAATACTAAATTATCATCTTGGTCGATATATACAAAGAAGTTGTTTTTGAATTCATCATTGCCCTTCCATACGGTTGTATTGAAAGTAGAACTTGAGCATGACACCATAGATGCAGCAAGTTCGCTAATCAACTGAGATGTATAAGATTCGGCATCAAAGACATATGACATATAATAGATGCCGTTCTCATCGTTGTTGATGTACATAGAACCGCCATCACTAACCAATGGAGCTTCAGAACGTTCTACAATACCAACTGAAGAAGCTCTTGTGACCTTGACATTAACAGGACTAATGAATCCGGTTGTTGAAAGAACATAGACAGATTCATTGCAGTAAATCTCAAGAGTGTTCCTTGACTGCAACATATAGATATGAGCTGAGTCTCTTGAGTCTAACAGCTCATAGAATCCATCGTTGTCGCTAGCATCCCCCAAATCGAAGTCATAATTGTCTTCGATTGTTGATGCCATTAAAAGATTTGGTATGCTTTTTGTACCACCAAGATACATACGGCTAGCATAAAACGCTATCGTTTTCGGGTATCCTCTATCGGCAGATATGATGGGTTCCCAACCAATCTCTACAACCCAGTTTGCTGCAGGTATCGCATCGGTTGAAGATATACGTCTTTCTACATATCCCAACACAACCGTATTTGATTTCTTCGATACAATACGAACCACACCAACAGGACTGATTACAATCTTCTTGCCTTCCCAATCTGCGTCTGTAGCCGTTGGAGATATGTTTGTATTTGCAAATGGAGTTCCTGAACCTGCAGTTAAAGTGACATATCCTGTGACGCCCGAAGGTGTTAGGTTACCACCACCTAGCGTTGTACCTGTTTTATCATTGGCTACAAACTCATAGTTGGGCAGATTAACTAATGGCAAATTGGCGATACTGTAATCGCCAGCAGTCGAACCATCATTAGTCCATGTGATAGCAAAAGGTGCTACCGTTTCGTGCACAAAAATTATTTTGTTTCTATCAGTTTCGTAATCGCATTGCGACATCAATTCGGCGGTTTTGCCAGTATTAAAAGAACACAAATAAGCATTAGTATCGACATTGTATACATCTGCAGTATTTTCTCCGAAAACGATGAGACGTGTGAAGGTAACACCGTTTGCGTTTGTTCCGCTAAAATCAATAATACGAAATTCTTGTCTAACATTTGTTGCTGGTGCAGCTCTTAAAAGTTTAGTTCCATAGCGTCGTTTTGCTCCACCGGTCAATTTAAGCATTACGTTCTCGGCTTTCTTGAGCCCTCTATAATACTGTTGAAGGTCGCCACGCTGTGTTATGTTTGCATCCAGCTGACCACCCGTAAAACTAAACTGCGGACAAAACGTGACTGCCATCAGTACAACTCCCTTGCTACACCTAATAAATTGTCATCAAATTGTTGCGGTACATACTGTTGAATATCATCAGTACATGCTACCGTATATACGCTGTTTGCACCTGCAGCATATGTGTATGCTATCAATTGTTTCTGTAAATCAAACTGCCTTCCAATCATTGGACAGAGCTGAATAGCTATATAGTATGCAACATAGTTAATGAAGGACGCAGACCATAATGACTCTCGTACACGCTTTCTGTACTGTACCCAAATACCATCTTGAACATTCGTGCAAAGTATATTGCCAGCATACAATGAATAGTCTTTCCAATGAAGCCTATCACCCACCATTGCATTCTCATAACGTATGATTGTAGGCGGGTTGGTAGATGTATCATATACAGGATTAACACGGTTTAAATATACGCTATCAATAGAAACAAGGTCTGCAGGCATCAGATATGCGTATTTCCATTGCGGTATTGGACATACTGCCTGCTGTGTACATTGAGCAGCTGTCGTTGCAAAACGCCATGGATATTTCGAGAAGCACTGATTAACCCAAAGCTCGTAATTAGCATTGAGAAGATGGGCTTCCCTGCTTTCATCTGTGAAAGCTTCAATCTCATTAGCACCTATCAAATTCAGTGCTAGGTTACATACTTGTATTTTTGTTTGAAACGTTGTAGCTGCCATATTCGGTTTTGGGTGGGAGTATTAGAAAACCCACCCAAATGGTTAATTGTTAAGCTTCAATTAGAACTGCGATGTACGCATGAGAACCAGCAGCTCCGTCAGCAATACTTGCAATACGAATCGTCTGTCCAGCCGTTACTACATTCAAAGCAGTCGGATAAGCAACCGCACTTGTTCCACCATTAGCAATTGTAGCAACACCACCCGTTACAGCCGTTCCATCAATGGAAGCCGTGAAAGTTGTGTCGTTAGCAACCGCAGCCGATGTTACAGCACGAATGCTGGCAATGCGACCAGAAACTGGCGCAACGAAGTCTTCATTATGATTTGCATTTGCATCCGCAACAGTAGCAGTCAAAGCCAATGTATCAACGTGTGCACTTGCATCGCTTTCAGCAACGATATATACCAAGAACGGATTAACCCCGGCAGCAATATCGTGATTTCCAGCAACATTGAACGTTGTTTCAATGCACTGACTGCTATTAGCCAAAGCAACTTCATTGAAGTAATTAGCATTAGCAGAGTTTGCAGCAGACATTGTTACCGTTCCAATCTGAGCACCACCGTTATCGTGTTGCTTCAAAGCCAATGTTACATCCGCACCAACCGTAGCCAAACGAACAATACCAAACTTGCTTGCGCAAACATCAGATTGGAAAGATACGTTTATATTGGAGAATGTTGAAGCATCATCAAACTTACGAATCAAAATGCGCTGACCCTTCTGCAAAGGATATACATATATCAAATCTTCAACACCACCACGTTCGTTTCTTTTTTGTCCCTTATGTAGAACAATGTAATCAACTTCATCAATTACAGTAGACGTAGAAGATTCATTTCCAACTGTAACATCTGGAGTGCTCATGTGGCGAACAGTGATTATATTGCCTTCGCTTAACAAGCTATATGCCTCACCAAAGTAGTTGTTGAGACGATTCGCTGCAGCCAATTGAATAGTAGCAGCACTGTCCGTTGTCTGGTATAACCAGTGCATTTCTGCATTGTCCGACAAAGCTTGTGCAGCAACTGAAGTGAATTTAGAAATATCAAACATTTTAATTAATCCTTTCTAATGTTAAGCAGCCAAAGCTGGTACACGTGCCTTTACGCGGACGATACCCTTGTTCTCGATTACAGCAGCACCACAGCTCAATGGAGCATTTACAATCCATGAACCTTTTTCTGGTACGCGGTCAATACGAGTCATGGCAACACCCGAACCACCAACATTGCCTTCACCAACAGCAACTTCAAGAGCGCGCTTGTGGCAAGCAAAGCAATTGTATTCATAAACTCCTCCACCTTGGTCGATGTACGGCATTCCACCTTCTGGATTGTTCGCAATGAATATCCACTTGAAACCTCCGTAGTAAGCAATCTTGCCTTCCAAAGCCGGACGCAAATCGCCAACCCATTGACGGGTTACAAATTCCTGGTCTGCTAACATCAGTTCCAAAACAGCATACGGAGCAATGAAATAACGGTCTTCGACAGGTACTGCATGATGCGAGAGAATCGCTCCAGCATGTTGTACCATACGCGCGCTAACACCGTTCGCATTCCCGGCATAGTTGTAGGGAATATCGTAGGTAGCGGGCACTTGGTCGAGAGCATTGATGATGATTTGGTCTTTGCGGCGTCCTGCAGCAGGTGCGCATACTTCGGTCAAAGCCTTTCCGATAGCATCCCAGTTGACTTCGCTGGCTTGGAAGTAGTCGATGTATTCCGCATGATTCCAGTTTTCCAACGAAATCGTAGTTGGTGTTGTTGCCGAGTTCATGTTCGGAATATCAGCACCTGGAACTGAAATAGAACCCATGCCATAACCCAAACGAGTAACTTGGTATGTTGAAGCACCTAAAGCATTATTTTCTTTGAAAATTCCGCCAAGGCGCGAGTTAGCCTGATAGACCCCTTTTACTTCCGGGTCGAACTTACGAATTTGAGCTTGAGTGATTGTATAGCTCATTTTCCTCTCCTTGTTAAAATTAATTGTTGTGAAATTAGTTTCTAACGCTGGGTCGATTCAAATGAGTTTTTCAATCGTGGAGCCTTAAAATAAAAATACGCTATGCAAGTGTACCAGGGACGTGTCCAAACTCCTGAAAAGAGATGCCTTTGTTGTAATAAATATAATGGAAAATTTTCTTTTTGTTAAGTTTTTTTTAGTTTTTTTATTAAATTTTCTTTTAATTACACCAATCCAAATTTTAGTGTTGACAAAAGTAGTACTATATGTCGTACTCTAAACATATGGCAGTAATAAGAAAAACATTATCGTTTCGTCCAATAATTTGGAAGATGATTTCAAACGAAGCAAAACTTCGTGACGTAAACATTAGCCGTTGCATCGAAGACAAGTTTGAGTTCTGTGATGACGAAGACTACACATACACTCTTGAAGAATTAGACAGAGATTCAAAAGAAGCAAAAAAACTTTCAGACGAAGGAAAATTACCTTCTTTTGACAATGTTGAAGATGCATTTAAATTCTTAGGTGTATGAAAATTGAATTTCACAAAAGATTTTTAAAGGATTTCGAGAAAGCAAAAAAAACAAACACAGTAAAAAGGTTTAAACACATCATAGAGATTATAAAAAACAATCCTTTTGAAGATTATCCGCCATTTAAAAAACTATATGGCGGGCAATACTCTCGAAGAATAAACGACCAACACAGATTAGTATATGATGTCTATGAAGACAAAGTTGTATTTCTAAGATGTTGGGGGCATTACGACGATTAATCATGAACGAAACTTACATTCCAGAACCCGAATTTGAAGAACAAGGCACTCCACAATGAACGACGAATATATAAAGATAGACCCAAATACAGATGTTACGTGGGAAAATCTTGGCGACATTCTTTGTGAGCACATAGCTGCAATGAATGTAAAACGAAAAGCTGAACTTAGACAAAAATCAAACAACAGTGGTATAGATGAACAAAGAACACCGCAATAAAGCGGTGCTCTTTGCATGAATATCAACACTTCTCAATACAAATCGTTTGTGACACCTTGCCTATCAATCATGCGATTATATTCATTTTGAAGCTTACTTAATCTATTCTTCATGTCTTGAACAGCAGGTTCATCACCACGACCCATCTTAACCATCTTGTGATAGGTTGATGACAGGTCATATAATTCTTTTGTTAAAGCGGTATCGTCATTTCCTACAGGTGCTCCACCTGATAGATTTAACTTTGGCTGGTTGTTAATCAATTGCGTTAAGATACGCATTGAACGAGCGTTGTAAGCCATGTTCTCGAAGTCTCTCTTATCTTCCTCTTTCCATACACCCGACTTAACTTGATTCGTAGCATAAGCCTTTAAACCATCAACAACATTCTGATATTCAGAACCTAAATCTTTCTTAGCTTCCTCATATGCAGATTCATACTGTTGCTTCTGACGAGCAACCAATTCAGCGGTTACATCATCATATAATTGCTCTGCCTGCTTTTTACTCAAACCGTTCTTGTTTGCTAGTTGGACATAGAATGACATATCCTCTTTTTGATAGTCGTTCAATTCACGGTCATCAAACAATGTATCATATGGGTCTGGCTTCTTTGGTGTTGATATAATGCGTCTTAAATCATCAATACGCTTCTTATCCATTGCCAAGTCGTCGGTCATCTTTTTGACATCAACTTGACCATTATTCCAATACTCCTCCGGTACATAGTCAGGACGTGCAGCCTCTGGTGCTTCCTGAGTTTCAACTACATCATTTTGCAAATCTTCATCGCTCATAACATTCCTCCATTAACATTATCTATTATAGACATAATATCGTTTAATGCATCTATCTTGCCTTGCAGGAACAAAGCACGTTCGCTTGGATGATTCTGGTCAAATGTTGTTTTAGTCCAACGCAATCTCAAGAAATCCAACACGCGTTTTCCCTCATCAGTACTAAACAAATTACGAACACCTCTAAGGCTTTCATTGTATCTTTCCTTAAAGATTTTCTCTTGTTCAGTCTCTTCGCCAAACGTAACAACTACCATGATTTCAAGCTATTGATAGAGTGTCTTCCTTCAACAACACGCGTGAATATATCAGCTATGTTGCTACGTTTCAACAAATCTAAATCCACCTTGAAACCAAACACTTCTGCATGAGTTTCATTGAAAGCCTTCTGCATAATATCTACAGCTTCATCAAATTTGTTGGGGATATAATTCTTTCCTGTCTTATCTTCCTGAAATGATGATGCCCACTTCTTCGTTGGACGATAACCGGATGCCATCAAAGCCATCATCTGTTCAACACTGAGTCCTGTCATGCGCTTATAGTCACGCTCTACACTCATCTTGAGTTCAGGAATCTGATGCCACTTCTTCTCTTGGTCTTGATACTTCATTCCAATATCTAAGAAGATATGAACATCAACCTTTGTACCATCTATCTTGTAGAGCAGTGTATCCGGGTCAACAGTTAGTTTCTGAATCGGATATTGTTTTTCTTTAGGTTCTTCCAAAACCGGTTGCTCCGGCTTTGGCTTCGCCTCGTCTAATACTTTTTTTCTGTATACCATAAATTTATTTTGCTTGTGCCATCAACATAGCAGCTTGCTGTTGTTGCATTTGTTGCTGTACCATTTCGGTCTCTTTCTTAGAACGCAACAGTTTTGCAGGCGAGCCAGTCTGTTCGAATATGTATGTTGGCAAATCTTCTGTACGAATGTATTGCTGTATTAAAGATGGGTCAATTTGTGCAATCGTTCCCAATGCAGTACTGAGCGAGTTCAAATCATTCATGAATTGAACACGACCAATAGGGGACAATATCTTTAATTTTGTTGTCTTCGGGTCAATCTTCGCAAGCTCTGGCGGTAATACAATTGCTCCAACATTGATTAGAATGTTCAAGCAATTCTGTACTATCTTCCAAAGGAATTGGAATTGAATACGACCCACAACGCCCGCGAATATCTGCAATTGCCTCTGCGCTATGTACTGTACTTGTGTTGCTGTCATACGCGGGTCGTTTGGTATCGTAAAGTCTAAAGCCGTCTCTTTAACAGCCTGTTGCAGTTCCTGTATATGCATCTGCTCAATTTGCGGATTTCCTGAAGGCTGCAAAGGCTGTATTGCTCCTTGTTCCAATACAGGAATTACACTGTTAGGACGAATCTTAACCATTGCAGGATTCGGAACCATCGAGGTAACTACGGTATAAATACCCATAGCATTCATCTGAAGCCATTGAAGCTTTGTCTTGGTCAATACCTGCAATTCTTCTGCGTCCGGCAAAAGCTTGGTTAGTAAGCCACGTCCTACATTCTCATTGTGTCTCAACGACCAGAAGAATACAACAAATGGATTCTCTTCAAGACGTGTCTCGAAAGCTATCTTATCTTGGTAAATTACCATGTAATGCCAACGAACAAACCGAGTCATACCATTTTCCATTCGTATGAACTTCGGGTCAATGACGCAGGCTTCCAATACTTCTATCTCGCAATCTTCATCTATTACGTTTTCTTCATTCAAGATAGACATATCAAAGCCTGGGAATGTGTATTCTACCTGGCTTTTACGAAGCTTCTGTTTGCGGAATACCGCTGTTATCTTCTGTTGAGGGGATAACTCTACTGCAATGTCTAGGGGCGGTATTGCCGCAAAATCTAATGGAGAAGCACTATCAAAATAGTCACCACTGTGCTGAACAAGTAGACAGCCAGTTCCAACAAATACATCATGTGAAAATTGGTCGATGACAGAATAGAAATTGGATTGATTTAATGCAACAAAGAAGGCGTCTGTGATTTTCTGATATTCTGCAGTGAGTCTTTCCTGAACCTCTTGAAGCATTTGCTTCTGCTCAGCTTCAGACATCATATCCCAAGTAGCCCCAGCATTTTCTCTGGTAATTGCCTCTATCAACTCATCAGATGGAGCTAACTCCATCCAACGAGTCTGAGGCGGACATATTGTAGTGACAAAAGTATTTACGAATGCGTCTGCAGCTCTGGACACAGTAGAATCATAGACATTCGGTTGACCCGTCTGACCATGATATGCATCTACTTGAGTGTTATTATAATTCGGAGCACATAATTCATATGCCCTTTTGTACATTGAGAAAAATGTTTCTGCTCCGGTCTTAGCTTTGCTGTACCGTTTCTTTATGTTCTCTACAATCTTTTCCATAAACTGTGTCCTCTAAATCTTTAATTCGTTGCAAAGTTTTTGAGATATGTTTTAAAAAGTTCTTCTTTTTGCAGTATTCTTTAAATGTATCTCCAAAAACTCCAGCAATCCTTGCCCCCGGTTCTGTGCTCTTAAACACTTGAGAACCATGAAATACTGACGTTGCCTCCCCCAATACAACGTCGTTAAACAACGTTGCATGGGAAAGTACAACAACCTTGTTATGCAATGTCACAGAACCACAAAAGAATACATAAGGAAATATTAAACACTGTTCACCAATATGGGCATCGTGACCTATATAACAAAAAGCACCTATGTCGGTATCCTTACCAATCCTTGAAGCTTCAGTAAGTCCACCGCGCTCTACAATTGTAAAACTTTTAATAGTGACACCATCCTCAATAATGAGCTCTTTATTGAATCTCTCATCATCGCCAGATTGAATCCCCCAAATTGTAGGAGTGTCACCTATAATACAATTCTCACAAATCGTAACATTGTTTCCAAGCGTTACGTTTTGACGGATGATAACATTGTCACCTATAAGACAGTTATCACCCATCTTAACGCTTGGGTCTATTTTACAATTTGTTCCTATAAAATTCATTAAGTCTATTGACCTTCTACTCCAACCAGCGATTGAGAACGTCTGCGTCCAAAGATACCACGTCTTTGAAGTTCACCACCACGTTCTTTAAGTAAATCGATATTCTCTAAAGACTTATATCCAGCTGGAATATATCTGTCTGGTTGTTGCATACGAAGCTCATAAGCCTTCATAGCGTCTGTATATGTCTTTGATTTAAAAGCTTTGTTGTATGCATCACGAATGAAAGCTCCATTGTCTTGAGCATCATGATGGTCTTTCTTCCCACCGCCAGCAGGAACATAGCGTCGTTGGATTTCAGAATTGACGAACTTCATACGTTCGTCGTACTTCTGTGGGTTATAAATCCTCATACGAGCCATTTTTGCACCAAGTTCTTCAGTGGTGTATCTATGGCTTCTTGTAACACTAACCGTTGGAAATATTGGTTTAAACTTTCCGCCACCATATAAAGGAACTTGAACTGTATCTTTTCTATGCTTTGAAGCCAAACCAAGGTTCATCATATCTTGGTCTGACCCATAACCACCAGTTACAGCTGTAACCCCAATATTAGGAATTGCACCCATAATTAAACCAAAGCCTCCTCTAGGTCTCTGTAGTAATCGCTAATTAAGCTGCGACGACGACCACGCATCATACGGGTTTGTAGGCGTGCGTTTCTTTCCGTCTCAATCGCCAATGCACTTTGTTGAGCTGCTTGTGCCGCACGTGCACGCTTGGCAAGCTCTGTGTTTCTTTTAGAAACCTCAGCTTCCTGACGTGCCATATATGCTTTTTGATTGTTATAGAAATCTTCCTGCATTTGACGCTGTTTAGCAGCAGCATTCATCTGCATTCCCATTACGCCACCTGCAGCTGCACCTAACAATGCAGACTTAGAAACAGTACCAAATGAACCAAGTTTAGCTGCACCACTCAACGCACCTTTAGCAGGAGCAAGCAATCCACCCAAAGCCATACCACCCAAAGTAGGTAAAGCAATACGACGTACGTCTTTATTAACGGCAGACGCAACACCAAGTCCAACAGTACCAACACCAAGAGCTGTAGCAGCAGCACCGGTAGCACCAAAAAAACTACCTATAGCAGTAAAAGGAGCAGCCAAAGCACCCATAATTCCTCCGAAAATTTTAGTGTCCTAGGTTGTAAGAAATAAACAACCTTTTATTTCATTATGGCACACTAATACAAAAATGCAACAAAAACTTGGAAATAATCCTTGGAAATAATTATAGGAAACAAACCTTGACCATTTTATTATTTCCTGTTCTTATGTTTTTGTGAGTGTAAAAGTTGGATATATGAGGGTCAGTACTTCTGACGGAAGACAAAAATTTGATATGCAAGAAACATCTCTGCTTAAAGCAGGCGTTGCTCCCGAAAAGATATACAAGGATATGGAATCAGGCGCAAAAATAGACCGAATTGAGTTTAACTATATGCTTAAATCCCTGAATCCTGGCGATACAGTTGTTGTTTGGAATCTCGATAGACTCGGAAGAGATTTTAACCAAATGATGGAAACTATCGACGATTTAAGGAAAAGAGATATTAAAATAGAATCATTGACAGATTTTCGTGGAATTGATGTAAATCCAAACACAGCCTCTGGACGGTTTTTCTTTCGTGTCGTTGCAGCAAGAGCTCAATGGGAGCGCGAGATAATTATCGAGAGAATAAACTCAGGACTTGCTGAAGCAAAAAGACGTGGAATACATCTTGGAAGAAAGTTTAAGTTCAATGAGTACGACATACAAACCATTCAACACATGATTAAAGCAAATGTACCCAAAAAAGAGATTGCCCAACGCTTTAATGTAACCGTTAGAACATTGTTTAATTACTTCACTCCGGACGGTGAAATAAAAGAAAGAGCGTATTAAATTTTCTTTTTGCTTGCTTTTTTTATGTTTGTTTATCAAATTTTATACCGTGAATGATTTTGAGCTAATGGATGTGAAGGCAGCGGCTGACTATTTGCGCTTGTCTAAATCTTCTGTGTACAAATTGATTAATCAAAAGGTCAACACCCTACCTCATATTCGGTTGGGCTCGAGAGTCGTGTTCACAAAAGAGTTCCTTAACGAGTATATTCAAAAAAACATAGTCAAAAATGGATAGATTAGAGCAGTACTACCAAGATGATTTCTGCATTGAAGCAGATGTCCTATATGATGCATTGAAAGCAAGGTTGCAAAATAGATTACGTCAGCAAATCTATAAAACAAAGCAGTTGGTTAAGTTCCCTAAAGATGTTTTTATTCAAGCATTGGAAACACGGACTGAGTAGTTCATCGACATATAATTCATGGAAAAATATGATACAGCGTTGTAATAATCCCAATGCGAAGAATTATAACAACTACGGCGGAAGAGGTATAACCGTCTGTAGCGAATGGACAGACTTTTCTCGTTTCTTAGAAGACATGGGCGAGAAACCTAAGGGTTGCAGCATAGAGCGTAAGAATAACAACGCAGGGTATTGTCCCGAAAATTGTATCTGGGCTTCAAAAAAAGAACAGGCTAACAATCGTAGGGGCAATATCCTCATCGATTTGAATGGTGTACGCTATACCGTTGCTCAGTTTGCTGAGAGATTTCACTTGGATGCTCAGCAACTCTATGCTAAATTAAATCAACATCGTAGTAAAAATAACCCCAATCAAATGAATTTATTTTAAGATACAAGGGGATAGACATAAATTTTTTGGTTTCCTCTATCCCCTCATAAGCACATTAACCATTAAAGATAGAAAGTGAGACCCTTAATAGCACAAAAATATAAAAAGAGAATACCCTACGTAAATTCTATGAGTGGTTACCGTGACCACTCGTTTTGTTTTCGGCAGTTTGGCAGAAAATCATTCGGCACTTTGGCAGGTGGTTACAATTTGTAACCGTTTCATTTGATGTTAATCTCAAACAACTTCTTACACTTCGGAAAGCTCCAAGGGTCATAAGTATTGTTTTCCAACTCGTGATGGTTTGTCACGGTTTCAAACCCCTGACATCCACCCAAAATAACCAAAACAACAAACTTACTCAACCTCAGCATCCTTATTTACAACTTCATCATAAACCTTTGAAAAATCCTTAATCTCTTCGTCTCGTATGTCTTTTAACTGCCTGCAGTTGTAGCAAATGTATCCGCAATGAGCACACTCCTCACGTGTGATTGCCCTGTTCTCATAGGTCTTTGTGACCCCCTCATAGTTGCAAAAGGTCGTCCTCCCGCAATGTTTGCAAGTAAATTGATAGTCTAACACCTGTGTTTCCTCTTAAAAAAGTTTCGGTTTGAATATGAATAACGCAATAGCTCCCAAGATAGCAATAATCCCAGCAGTCCACTTGAGCTCTGTTAGGGTCTCATGACTCTCTTTGAACCTATGATAGTTATCCTTGAAAATGACCGAATCCTTTTCATTCGCTTGAACCAGCTGTCCTCGCTCCTTCTTTAAATCAATGCTGTTCTTTAAAAGCTCATTAATCGCAACCTCATCTAAACACTTGGCTAGCAGTATCTCCTGCGAATCAGGATGCCCTATAATAGCAAATACACCATCCAATGCCTTGTTGGCTAAGTCCAAATCAATGTCCTCCTGCCGTGCATAGGCTAATAAAATCTGCATATTGTCATGCAATTTGGCATTAATCTCTTTGATTCTGTGATTGCGCTCCACTAATACTTCCGGTCCTACCGTCTGACAGCCGACACAGGCGATGCAACCGATTGCCATCAGAAGATATGTTATGCATGGATGTTTTAATTGTTTTGTGAGTGATTTGAACATACTAGTCATCCGTCATGTAATAGTCTGGAACGCCATCACAGAAAATATCCTTGGTCACATAGTTGGCTACAATGAGCCCCAATGCAAGACCACCTAAAAAAAATAATAGAAAATTTAATATCGAGTTTAAATCAAGTCGCGTGGCTTGTTTGATTTTCTGCAAGATTTTGAGCATTTTTTGTGTCCTAAGGGTTTATCTTCGCAAGGTGCAAGAGTTTTATGCCATCCGTTAATTGATGTCAGCAAGTACGCAAAAAAGAGAAATGCCTGTGGGTAATCCTTCTTAATTACGTTGATGGCAAATAGCGTAAGATTGGTAAATGTCCAAATTTGAAAACTTAATAGATAACAGCCGTATGAATTAAAAACAGCTCCTCCAAGAGCCGTGAATACAACAAGCCACGCAAAAAGTTCCATACTAAAGATATTATAAAAACATAACACAAAAAGCAAGACATATTTGCTCGACTAAGAAAAAAATTATGTAATCGACAAACAGTCCCCTTTTTGCTACATTTATACCCGTATGGATTTTAAATTAAATATAAAGAGTGATAACGGACAACCAGACATTAACAGAACCTTTAAGGTCGACATGGACCCAAATGCCAGCTTTGAGGAGGTCGCAGATGTAGGACGCAAGCTATGGGATTGCATAGAAAATCAAATCACATATTCCTTGCGCCTAGCTTATGCCATTAAAACATTCTTGGATGGTGCAGAAGAGTTAATCAAAACAAAAATACTTGTGGTTGGCAAACCAGCACCAGCCTTATGTTGCTTAATCGATGGCGTAAAAATGTTGCGCAAAAAACTGAATAAGTTCGAGGGCGAGTTCATAAAAAAAGCAGGCGTTCCAGCTGAACAACTCTATGCCGATATGGACAATATTTTTAAAACTCACGAAGAAGAAGAACCTGAGGAAGAAGCATGAAACAATCTACAACCATCCTGATTCATGACTTCGTGTTTGATACCAAAATGTACCTCTATAAGGTTAAAACGTTTTTTGAGGCTATTGAAAAAAGCGATGCAAAACTTGAACAGCCTTTCTTTCAAGAAGCAAAAAATTTGTTTAACGCTTTCGCTACATTCGAACAAGAATGCTTGAAACAGGGGGTTGACCTCGAAAAATACTATTTCGCTATCGATATGTACCAACAAACCCACAAGAAAAATGACAAACAAGATTAAAATAGTAGACTACTCAAAATACGACAAACTCTTTGAGGATTACAACCAAAGAAAACCCTATTTTGAAAAGTTTAAACAGGAAGCCCAAATAGTCTTAGACCATCCAGAAGTAAGCGAAGACTATAAAAATGACGTAAGAGACCTCTTAAACGGCTTAAATAAGTTCACAGATGCCATTGAGAGGCTTTGGCGTGAGATGTACACACAAAGGCGTAAAGAGGAGATTATGTGGAATAGCATAGATATATGGAATGAAGAATTCAATCGACTCGGAGGCTTTTCAAAACATCCTTGATGATATTGAAAAATCCAAAAAAAAACTTGAAAAACAACTTCAAGCATTGCTAGATTTTCAACAGCAATTAATTGATTATTTAAACTGCAAAGACCTTTAAATTTATGTGCAATATTGAAAATGATGAGCCCTGTCTGCCTTTAGAACCCTTCGTAAAAGAGCTTCAGCGTGTATATAAAGAAAAGTATAAACAAGACTTTTCTGACTTCTTTGTCGATGCCTTGCGCTTCTTGGATGGTTTAGAAGCAGGCTATTGTAATGATATTGATTGCAATACCTTTAAAGCTCAGTTTTATGATTTTGCTCGCTTCTTTTTGCCGCTTGAAAACCTCACCAGAGTCATGGTAAATAACCTAAAAACAAAAGAAACTACAGAAGATTATACAGGTGAAACCGTCGCAACCCCTTTGCTCTACAAAATTCCCGAAAATAAAAACAACCTTTAGCTGTTTTTATGCCCTTTTTCTGCTGTCCGTACTGTTTCCCTTGTCGGTTTGTTGCATGCTTTGTAGGGCTATTAGAAACGCTTTTAGACGTGTTGTAGCAAAGATGTATGAGGAACTTATTGAGGTCGTTTGGAAAAAATAAAAAAATTTGTCAAATGGGTATGAGCACACTCGGTCTTCTGATTTCGGGGGGTACCCCCTCTGTTTTTTTGAGGCTTTTTTGGAAAAATTTTTGGCGAAGGGGTATGAGAGCAGATTGCAAGCCGATTTTGGTGCCCCCTTGCCTTGTTTTTTAAAGTTGTTTGGTAAAAAGTTTTTGGGCTGTTAAAGGGGTAAAAGCAAGGCAAGCAAGATTGTTTTTGGTAGCCCCCTTTATGATTAAAACAAAAAGGCTTACAAGGGCAAGCAAGGGCGTTAAAGGGGCAAGGTAAAGCCGTAAAAATATAACCGCAAGGGTTTTAAAGCAAAAAAGATATAAAGGCAACGGCAAGCCCCTTACGATGTAAAGCAAAACCGTTTTTGCGCCCCCTACCCTTGCAAAACCTTTACAAGTAAAAACCTTTACCGATTAAAACAAAAGCCCCGCCGTTAATTAAAACCCCCGCAAAACGCTTTAAAAGGCTTTAAAACGCTTTAACCTTTTGCCTTTAATGATTTTACCGCGTTAACATATTAAAAGGCTTTAAAGGGTTTTAAAAGGCATAACGTTATAACATCAAAACAATAAAGCAAAGAGCCTGCAAACCCGCATAAATACTGGGATTGCAAGCTCTTTCGCCCTTGTTATTCTTTAAAAAGGTATATACTTATACCGCCCCAAAATCAAAAACCGCTTGAATTCTTTTTGTCTTCAAGCTTTGCAATTATATTGTTCAAGTCTTCAACCTTCATTGTAGTCTTTACGTCGGCTTCACAAGTTACTTCTTTTGGCGGGTTAACTTTAACCGATAATTGCGACCAATTCAAGCAAGCGTACAAGTCGCGATTAATTTTGCCGTTCATTGCGTACTTATCCAAAAAATCTTTGCGCAATTGTATGAATTTTTGGTAGCAAGCGCAAAAGTGTTCGCTTTTGTAGCGCCCTTCGTTGTTATTACCCAACCAGGCGCTGAACAATTTATCGTTCAAGCCGTATTTTGCTTGAATAAAAGAAGCGGGGTTGCCGATTCGTTCAGCTTCATTAATTAAAGCGTTGCCGATATCTTCAAAATAATTGTTGTAAGAGATTTTTTTTTGCTCATTTTTTCTAGTATCCATGCTTTAAAGATAACATTTTTCAAAAAAAAAGCAAAATTTTTTAAAAAAAAGCTTGCTTTTTAAAAAACGGTATGCTTGTATACATACATAATTGAAAAATTAAAAACAACAAAAAAGGTAAAAAGATGAAAAACATAACTATTGAAAA
>Ga0265299_10000947_pt1 | contig 35089 bp, 46 predicted proteins | sample AusTroGonzalo_MG_4_FD_193485 | JGI IMG/M metagenome (GOLD analysis project Ga0265299, IMG submission 193485) | Bovine rumen microbial communities from tropical cattle in Woodstock, Queensland, Australia - Gonzalo_02 | ecosystem: Host-associated > Mammals > Digestive system > Stomach > Rumen ... | reverse complement strand
TTGTTTACAGAGATATAAAAAAGATTCAAAATGAAGAAGTTTAACACATTAAAATTTTAAGTCCGAGGTATGTATACACTGGAAATAAAAGATCCGGATAAGTTGTACTTTACCTCGGACACCTAAAGACTCATTTCGGTCATTTTAACATCTGTAAGTACTGTCACCGCCCATTCCAGTCCAGGAGTGAGATGGATCAGACACTTATAAAAAACTGGAATTCTGTTGTACCAGAAGATGGAATAGTCATCTGTTGTGGTGATTTTATGTTACCTCATAAAAATGATTTCAATGAATATTTAAAATATGCTAAACAGTTAAATGGTATAATATATCTTACATCTGGTAACCATGATAGGATAGATATTGGTACATATGAGTTTAATGGTTCTCCAAAACTTATTGTAAATGATAAAATGATGATTGAGGTTGAAGGAATCAAGATATATGCAGAACATTATCCTTGTGCTGCTTTCAATGGAGACTACCATGTATATGGACATGTACACACTCTATCTGATGGTATCTGCTATGGTATGGATGGAGAGGCAATGAAGGCAATGAAGAAGGTCACCTATGATGTAGGAGTAGATCAGAACAATTATCACCCCATCTCATACTGGACACTGTGTGACATCATTAGAAAACAAATGAATAAGTAATATGACACTTTACAAAACAAAGAATGGAAATATCATAAATATGGACCAGGTGTCTGTGATTTATGTGGATTCTGACTGGACTGATAAAAGGTATCAGGTTGTTACACCTGGTGGAGAACATATCTATTTTTCTGAACTGACAGAAGAGGATATTGAAAACATCTCAAAATTGGACATTAATCATTAAAAATAATATGATAGAGCAAAAAGATATAACCATTTTCTATCCATTTTGGACTGGTAAGAAATATGTAACTATGCCTTATAGTTTTCTTGGTACAATTTCTTCATTTACCAATGCAGAGGATAGTTTCAAGTTCATTAAAGAGTCTTTTTTAAAGGAGACTGATTGTGACCATCAATGTAAAGTATTAAATAAAGAACTTTAAAGATTAACAGATATGATTATTTCAAAAAACAAAAATTTCAAGGAAGAGTACTGTGCTTCCATTGTAAGGATTGGTGAGACATTCCCAATTGAAGGTAAGGACAGAATTGTTAAAACCCTTGTCAATGGTCTTTCCATTGTTATTGGCAAGGAGGAATTCAAGACTGGTGACATTGCTGTTTATTGTGCAAATGAGACCTGTCTGCATGAATTGTTCCTTCATCTCAACTCTATGTATGATGAGAAGGAGTTGAATGCAGACACAGAGAAGAAGGGTTATATCAACAAGCATGGTCGTATTCGTGTGATCCGTCTTGGTGGTATTCCTTCCTATGGTCTTCTCATCCATCCTGAATCAATTGCCACTTTCATCAATGAACCTGTTGAGGATGTGACCAAGTATCTTGAATCACATCTTGGTGAAGACTTTGATGAGATTAATGGTGAGAGGTTCTGCCAGGTATATGTGCCTCCTGTGAAGAATGTCCCTGAAAAGATTTCAAAGCAGGAAAGGCTGAAGAAGAAACTTGACAGATTCAAGATGCTCATTGAGGGATCATTCAGATTCCACTATGACACACAGCAGCTTGCAAAGAATATGAGGGACATCAACCCTGATGATGAGGTGTATATATCTGTCAAGGTGCATGGTACTTCTGCTATTTTTGCAAACATCCTCACCAATATCCCTACAAACTGGTTCAAGAGAATGTGGAGGAAGTACATCAAGAAGGTTGATGAGTATGAGCAGAAGTACAACCTTGTTTACTCTTCAAGGACTATTGTCAAGAATGAGTATATCAACAAGCATCAGTGTCCTGGTGGATACTATTCTGATGATGTATGGGGTTACTGGGCTAACAAGCTCACTGGTCTCATTCCAGAGAACTACTGCATCTATGGTGAGATTGTAGGTTTCACACCTAATGGATCAACCATCCAGAAGGGTTATGACTATGGTTGCTCACATGTTGCAGAGGAGAAGTCCAAGTTGATGGTGTACAGGGCAACCCTGAATGGCAAGGAACTGGAAATCTCTGATGTCATTGAGATTGGTAACAAACTAAAAGAGAAGTTGGGTGACTGTATTATGAAGTTCCCTCTTCTTTACAGGGGAACACTCAAAGACCTTTATCCAGATGTGTCAACTACTGAACACTGGCATGAGAATGTTCTTGAACTTCTCAAGAATGAAAAGAGGTTTGGAATGGAGAAAGATGAACCTCTCTGTAAGACAAAGGTTCCAAGGGAAGGATTTGTTCTCCGTAAGGCCAATGACCCTGTGGCAGAAGCCTGGAAATTGAAGACTGATGCTTTCAAGATGAGAGAGGCTAAACTGGTGGATGCTGGTGAAGTTGACTGTGAGATGGCAGAAGGTTATTCAATTGATGAGGAAACTGGTGGACACTGGAATCAATGTGGGTACCAGGGACCTAACCAGTGTGGTTAATTGATTGGGAGATTGAAAAAATCTCCCAATTTTTTTCACTTTTATTTGGAAAATTAAAAAAAATGTTGTATCTTTGTATCAAGAAAAGGAAATGATATGAAAGAAATACATTTTTATACAAATCTAACCAATGAGGAACAGACCAGTGAATGGGACCTGGATACTATGTGTGTAGATTATTATACCACCAACAAGGTAATTGAAGATCCCAATGAGAGGATGGTGAAGACCACACAGCTGTCTCTTCTTCAGAACTCCTGGAATTACATCAACCGGGGTGACAAGGTTTTCATCCACAATGGTAATAAAGTCCTTGAAGTTAAAGAACATATGGAAGGTACTGACAAAGATATTAGATTTGGTCACAACATCCAAACTCTCCTTCTTGGTGGTACTTTTGGATCAATTGAATAACATTTAATACATTATAAAAAAATGAGTAATAATAGTAGTTCATCAAGTGGCATTGGCCTTGGAGGAGTTCTCTTCCTCATTTTTCTTGTCCTCAAACTTGTTGGGGTTATTGACTGGAGTTGGTGGTGGGTGTTTTCACCACTTCTGATTGGATTGGGACTTACCCTTTTTTTCCTTCTCATCATTGTAATTTTAACTAAAAGAAATTAACTATGAAAAAAGAACCTCGCTTTCGCATTCTTAACAAGACCAGTAAAACTGTCACTATGAAGATTGGTGACAAGACTGTCACATCTACCTGGGAAGAATTCAATGAATCCTTTGTTATGGTTGACAAGTTCTGGGCAGTCTTCAATGAGGAGATGAAGAAGAAACAGGATAGGATTGATGACCTCCTTGGTTTTCTTACTGTCTATGTGATGGAAATGAATGTCGCAAAGAACAGTGGAGATGCTGGTAAGGAACTCACCGCTGCTGCAAGGGTAGGCAGTATGATGGAAAAAATTCAGGAAGAATCTGGGTTCACCCCAATGCAGATTATACAGCTTGTACATCAGCGATTGATGGTTATGAATCCATTTATGGTGAACCCTATGTTCCCTATGGACAAACACCAAAAGAGTATTCGACACAAGAACCAGGCAGAAATCAGGAATGAAAGTAAACCTGTTTCAGTCTTTGAAGAGAAAAAGACAACTCTTGGAGATGTGTGTCCTGGTCTTGCTGACCTCAAGAAGAATATGGAAGAAAATCAATAACCATTTTTAACTTTTAACACAATGAAAGAACTGAAAGACAAATTTGTTTCTGACCACCTTTGGTATATGGTACTAGCCTATCTTCACCAGGTCAGATTCAAGTGGGTGTATGACCGTCACCTGGAAAGGTATGACTATCCAGAGACTATCCCTGCTCACCAAAGATTTCCCCAGTTCCAACTGTCCTGGCTCACCTATGACCAGTTCCAGGAACTTGTGAATGATGCCATTCAGTTCCTTATGTCTCAATCTGAAGACATTACAGAAGAGACTATTGACAAATATGCAGAAAGATGACAAGAGAAAAGTTTCAGAATATCACAGAATACATTGGGTTTATCATCAAGGGTACTCCCTTTGAGAACCATATATTTGCAGTAGGTGGCTCTGTCAGAGACTGGAATATGGGGAATGAAATTAAGGATATTGACCTGGTAATTGACCTTCCTCACGGTGGTGTTGACTTTGCTAACTGGTGCAAGGAGAACAAATACACCAAGACTGTTGTCATCTATGAGACCTATGGAACAGCTATGTTTCATTTCAATATGTTCCCTGATGAGGAGATTGAGTGTGTTATGACCAGGGGTGAGAAGTATGAAGATCCTGAATCCAGGAATCCTGTCACTGTCTTTGCTCCACTGGAGGAAGATGCCATCAGGAGAGACCTTACCATCAATGCACTCTATTTCAATGTCTCCACTGGTAGAACCATTGACTATGTTGGTGGACTGGATGACATCACCAACCACATTATCAGGACAACCAACACTGACCCTGATGTGGTATTTGATGATGACCCTTTGCGGATCCTTCGTGTCGTGAGGTTTGCTTGCAGATATGGATGGGATATTGAAGCAAAGACCTTCAAGTCTATGAAGAAATATGTCAGGAGACTCAAAATCATCACCAAGGAGAGGATCCAGGCTGAACTTGACAAGATTCTGATGTGTGACAATGCTGTGATGGGTATCAACTACCTTCACCAGATTGGAGCAATGGAGTATGTCATCCCAGAGTTTGAGAAGTGCTATGGTCTTGAACAGAACAGATACCATTTTGGTGATGTTGCTGCACACACACTTGCTGTGTTGGATTACCATTGCAAGCACTTTGAACCTACTATTGTTGAAAGATTGGTATGTCTTCTCCATGACATTGGAAAGACTATCACCAGGACTGTGAAGGATGGTAAGGTTCACTTCTATGACCATGAGTTTGCTGGTGTTGGTATGACTGTCAACATCCTTAAGGATTTGAAGTATGATAATGACACCATTGATGAAGTCTGTTTCCTTATCAAGAACCATATGAGAACCAAGCAGGCAGGCGATGGTGGAAAACTCATCAAGGACAAGTCTCTCAACAAACTCTGTTATGAGTGTAAGACCTTTGAGAGATTCAAGTCTCTGATGAGAATCATTGAGTGTGACAATGAGGCACATGCAAAGGATTGTTGTATTCACAATCAGTATGTGGAACTGGTCAAGAGAGTGGAGTCTGATGAGAACCATATGAAGATGTTTGGTTACAAACTCCCTGTCACTGGTGAGGACATTATGGAAGTCCTTGACATCAAACCAGGACCAATCATTGCTGAAATCAACAAGAGACTTCTCAACCAGGCATTTATGGATCCTGGTATCTCAAGGGGAAGATGTATCCAACTTCTTCCAGGTATCAAGAAACAAGCAGAACAAGTTATAAACAAATAAGAATATGGAATTACTTTTACACTGGATGCGAAACCAGGAAATAGATGACAAGATGCTCTGGAAGAAAGCTGCAATTCACCAGGAGGTATTTATTCGGGATGAAGTTTGCAGAAATCTTTTGAAGGTTCATTCCTTTGTTGTTTCCTCACATATGTCCAAGTCTATCCTACTCCCTGTATATTCATTTACTATGAGGAATGATATCAAGGTGATATGCAGGGAGAACTTCTATGGATGGATGCTCACTGTGATGCTTCCAAAGGACAGACCTTATGCAAACATCATTCCCACTGACCTGTTGTCAAGAAGTTATTCAGAGAACATAGCAGACTGTTACTTTGAAGGATTTAGGAAGGAGTGGGTATATGAAGGATACCATCCTGATGACATCAAGCAGAGAAACTTTTCCTTTGGTATCTACAGTGACTATAATTTCTACACTGTGATGTATATGCTTAATCATTTGTATGAGGAAGTTGATTACACCAAGAAAGCAGAGTCACTGACCAAGGAGAATGTGGTGAATGCCATCAACAAAATCTATGCAGATTTTGGATACAATGATATGTATATGGATTCCTTTGGTGGTGAGCCTTTTGAGAGAAGGGTTATGAGTGGTTGGGAGATTCTCTGGGATACATATAAGATTCTTGATGATTACAAATTCAAGGACGAACATGGTATCAAGTATGAAGACATTAATCATGTTGATGATGAACCAGAGAAGTTTGCAGACTTCATTCTCAAGTATCCTGTACTCTCCAAGGCATTTGTGTTTGAAGCAAAATCATATGGAGTAAAACTGTAAGAGTATGAAATACAATGAAGTAGAAAAGTGGTTCAAAGAACATAGATGGAAAGTAGACATCTATGAAGAAACCAAGACTCCTGAAACTGCCAGGAAAGAAACTGTGTATGAGAGAAGACTTGTGTTCACCAAGCACAGTGGTGACTTTCACAAAACCAAAACCTGGGCAAGGTATGAACATGTATACAGGAAGGTGACTGACAGGTGGGGATGTAATGAACAGAGTAACTGGTATAGTTTCTACTGTTATGGTAAGAACAGGTTCAAGGTTGAGAACAATATCAGTTTCAGACAGTTCAGTATTGACCAGATTGAATCTGCACTAAAGGTTGTTGGATTAGACAGGTGATATGAGACAGAGAAGAAAAGCAAAGGCATTTGACATCTTCTACAACAAGTATAAGATGTTTGATAAGTTCAACTACATCAAGGGTGTAATGTCATCTTGTGAAACTGTTGCTCAGCTTGATGTTGCCTATGGATGGGGAACAAAGACACTCTGGTCCTGGCATGGTGTTATTGACAGGGAATGTAAGAAGAAATATGGTGTCATTGATGGCCTTGATTTCTGGAATTATATTTTCGAAAGGACTTTACAACTGACAGATGAACTTCTGATAACCAGGAATAAGATATACCAAAGACTGACAAGAGTGGTGGTTTAGTGATGATGAGAGAAATAATTCTTGTACCTTGAGAATTATTTCTCTCATTTTCTTGTTTTTTTGAAAAAAAAGTATTATCTTTGTATCAAGAAAACAAACATATGGACAAACTTTTAAATTATATTGAATTCCGGGCTCAGAAATATGGTGCAATTAAAGGTATTGCCTCTGTTTCTTCTATGTACTATCAGATTGGTATGTACAGGGTTAGAGTTTCTGATCACATCAAGTATGGTGAATCTTCTGTCAAGGATTGTGATTTCTATTTCATCATCCAACCAAATGACACCTATATCTTCCTGACCAGTCCCAAGTATGTGAATGACAATAAGGGATATATGAAGATTGTATCATATAATGAAGCAAAGGAGTTCATTAAATCACTGGATGATTATATTATCCAGTTTAAGAAGATGACTAACTGGTATATTCCTGAAAACTGGAACAGAGATGTAAAGATGGAAGGTAGGTTATCCTGGAAAAATTTTGAGAAGGTATATATGGATGGTAAGACTGATGATGTGAAACTTGGTATTATCAACAGGATTGAATCACTGGCATATGGTGACATCAAGAAGGGTAATTTTGAAACCAAGTATCCAACAGTTGAGGAAACATACAACAATATGACCACCTCACAGTATAATGCTTTAATAGTAAAAATGGAGACAAAGTAATATGTGTATTTGTGATCAGCTCCGAAGTGGAGAGGAAAAAAGAGTTCAACTTGACTATGACACCTACACTGAACTCGTAATGGAATATGGTAGAATTTGGGCATATGGTGAAGGTGGTGCCTGTGCAGACATTAAATATTGTCCTTTCTGTGGAAGGGAATTTGAGAAGAAATAATTTTCAGATTTTTTGTTATATTTAGTTTGTGTAAGATATACACATAAATATAATGTAAGATGGAAATAAAAATCCACAGGATACTATTTGGATCCATAATGTGAGACAATAAAGACAGGTTACACAAAATATACAAATTTAACTTATATAGTTATGGCTAACAAAATTCTTGTTGTCGTCGACATGCAGAACGACTTTCTGACTGGCACTCTTGCCAATGAATCTGCTGTAAATGTTATCCCCAATATCAAGAGGGAAATCGAAAGTGGGAAATACACTCACATTATCTTCACAAGAGACACACATCTTTCTGATTATCTGGAAACCCAGGAGGGTAAAAAACTTCCAGTGGTTCATTGTATCTATGGTACTCCTGGCTGGAAAGTGTGTGATGAACTCATCAATTCCAATTTTGGAGAAATTGAACCTATGTTCCTCGATAAACCTACCTTTGGTTATAATGACTGGGTTTATTATTTTGACTGTAATTATCTGAATGGTGATGATTCTGAATTCACCTTCACAGGTACCTGCACTGACATCTGTGTGGTAAGCAATGCCCTTGCTGTCAAGGCTGCATTCCCTGAAGCACAGGTAAGATGTATTGCTGACTGCTGTGCTCCACTCTTTGGAGACCCTAAAAGACAGGAGTCTGCCCTTACTGTTATGGAGTCTTGCCAGGTTGATGTGATCAGATAAATTTCCTATGCTTTTATTGTACATTATCATTTCCCTGGTCAATGTGATTCTCCATATATTCAGGAGTATCCTTGTGATCAAATCCAGTAAATTGTCTGCTTCTTTCTGGAACTGCATCTGCTATACCTTTAGTGCTGTGGTTGTGAAGTTCATTGCTGAAGTTGACCTCTGGATTGCCATTACTGTCCAGGCAGCCACGAACTTCATTGGATGTTATGTTGGTATGCTTGCATTTGAATGGTGGGAAAAATACACAAAGAAATCAATTAAGTAATAAAGATATGATTAAGATTAATGGAAATGAATTAAAAGTTGGACACTTTCCTGATGGAACACAGTCCATTGAGTTCCCCAAATACATATCTGTACAATCGTATGTTGAAATTTGGTGGTTGTATGATTCTGATGAGGAGATTTTCACCCTTGCATCTGTTGTTGATTGGCTGAAAAGAAAAAAGGTAGATGATATTCGCCTTTTCCTCCCATATGTACCCAATGCCAGGATGGATCGCATCAAGGAGGAAGACCAAAATTTCTCTTTGAAGGTGTTTACCAATATCCTTAATTCTTTTGGGTTCAGTTCTGTTGATGTTTTCAATGTACATTCAAATGTAAGTGAAGCACTCATTAACAATGTAAATTCTGTATTACCAATTACTGACATTGCCATCACAATGGAATACTACAAACCAGATGTCATTTTCTTCCCAGATGAAGGTGCTTGCAAGAGATATGCAGACCTTGAAGTTGTGAAAAGGTCTAATCTTCCTGTCACCTTTGGTATCAAAAAGAGAGATTTCAAGAGTGGAAAGATTCTTGGTCTTGATGTTATCTCTGATATTGACCTTACAGGTAAGAAAGTTCTCATCATTGATGACATCTGCTCTGCCGGAGGGACATTCAAGTTCTCTGCCATTAAACTCAAGGAACTTGGTGCAAAGGATGTTGCTCTATATATCTCTCACTGTGAAGACAATATCAAGAATGGTGATCTTTTGACAACTGACTTGATTTCAAAGATTTATACTACTGACAGTATTCTTCACATCAAAGATAATAAGATTAAAGTCATTACACATTACAGATAATCATTTAATACAAATAAAATCTTATATAGATATGATTAACACATTAGCAATTTTACTTTCTGATACATATAAACAGACTCATGACCGTATGTATCCTAAATCTCTCAAAAAGTTGACTTCTTATTGGGTACCACGTAAGTCAATGTTTGAGAAACCTGAAAATCAGAAGATGGTCTGGTTTGGTATGCAGGCATTCATCCAGGAATGGCTCATTGACTACTTCCAAAAGAACTTCTTTGACCTCCCTCTGAACAAGGTGATGAAGGAATACAAGTTCACTATGAACATCCAGCTCGGTGAGGGCAACTATGATGTGGAGAAAATCGAGAAGCTTCATGCCCTTGGTTATCTGCCCCTGGAAATCAAGGCACTTCCGGAAGGATCCCTTGTGAATATGGGTGTTCCCTGCATCGAACTCACCAATACCAACCCTGACTTTGCCTGGCTGGTCCAGTGGGTGGAGTGTATCCTCCAGGCAGAACTCTGGAAGACCTCCAACCATGCCACCATCGGTCATATGTACTACAAGCTGGCCAAGTACTGGTATGACAAGACTGTCGACCAGGGTATTGACCCCCGCAATGCCTTCGCAGACTTTGGTATGCGTGGTATGTCCTGTATGAATGAAGCTGTCCGCTGCTCCGCTGCCTGGTTGCTCTCTTCCAACAAGACCAGTTCCATCCCTGCCATCCCTTACCTGGATGAGTACTATGATGCAGACTGTTCCTTCAACCACATCGGCATTGGTGCTGTCTCCACTGAACACTCTGTGATGGGAGCAAACTATGCCCTGGATGGTGATGAAAGGACATTCGTCAAGAGACTCCTCACTGAACTTTATCCCAATTCCAGTTTCTCTATGGTGTCTGACACTTATGATTACTGGAATATGGTGGAGAACATCATCCCTTCCTTGAAGGATGAAATCCTGGCACACAATGGTAAGCTTCTCATCCGTCCTGACTCTGGTGATATGGTGGACATCACCATCCGCACCATCCAGACTCTCTGGGACACCTTTGGTGGTACAGTGAACTCCAAGGGATACAAGGTCATCAACCCTCACATCGGTCTCATCTATGGTGATGGTTGCACCCTCAACAACTTGAGGAAAATCTGGAAGAAACTGGAAGAGATGAAGTTTGCAGCCAACAATGTCATCTTTGGTGTGGGTGCTTTCTGCTTCTCCGCCATCTTCGAGGGTGACAAGATGATTGTCAACACCAGAGACACCTTTGGTTGTGCTTGTAAAGCCACCTATGGTGTATTTGGTGACCAGGAACTCTTTATCTATAAGGATCCCAAGACTGACACTGGTCATTTGAAGAAGTCCCATAAAGGTCTTGTCTTTGTTGAAAAGATTGGTAATGATTATGTCTATACCGATGAACTCAATGCTGAACAGTATGCAGAGATGGAGAAAACCCACAAGAATGCTATGAGAACTGTATTCAAAGATGGTAAAATGCATAACCGTGAGACATTCACAACCATCCGGGAACGTCTTGCCAATGAAAAGGATTAAGTTATGATCAAAGAAGTAGATGGAAACCTTTTGACCTACCCAGGACTCCAGGTGATTGGGCACCAGACCAATGCACTTGCCGTAATGGGTGCAGGTATTGCCAAACAGATCAAGACCAAATGGCCAGAAGTATTCAGAGAGTATTATAATTACTGTAAGTCATTCAGTGATGCACATAACCTTCTTGGTAAATGTCAGATAGTAAAGACTGATGATGGGAAGTATATTGCCAATCTCTTTGGTGAATATTCCTTCTGTGAGAGTATTGCACCATATGAAGAAGGTGGGAAACCCAGACATACTGATTATGATGCTCTGAAAGAATGTCTCCACAGACTTCATACCTGGATGGTGTTGAATGACAAGGAAACTGTGGGTGTACCAAATTTGATTGGATGTGGTTTGGCAGGAGGTTCAAAAACAATTGTAAGACAACTGATTGAGGATGAATTTGGGGATGATGAAGACATTACTTTTTATATTGTCACATATAAACCTTAATTTTGGAATACCTTACAAAGTTGATTTTTTATTTTCATAAATATAATATACAAACAATTTTGTAAGGTATGTCAAAATTATCAAAAGTAGATTTTATCTCAAAATCAAACCAGGTTCATAATAACAAGTATGATTATTCAAAAGTTGAATATATAAATACAACCACAAAAGTATGTATCATTTGTCCTGAACATGGTGAATTCTGGCAAACTCCAAAAGCGCATATGAATGGGCAAGGGTGTCCATCTTGTAAAGGAGGTGTTAAGATGACACAATCTGAATTTATAAGAAAAGCATCTGAATTACATAATAACAAATATGATTATTCAAAAGTTAATTATGTAAATAGCCATACAAAAGTATGTATCATTTGCCCTGATCATGGTGAGTTCTGGCAAACACCATATGCCCATTTACAAGGACATGGATGTAATAAATGTACTTTACAAAAGAGGCCTCAAAATAAACCTATTACAACAGAAGAATTTATTAAAAGGTCTAAAAGAATACATGGTGATAAATATGATTATTCAAAAGTAGAATATACTAATGCAAATACTCCTGTATGTATTATTTGTCCTGAACATGGTGAATTCTGGATTAAACCACATTATCACACAACAGGAACAGGATGTAAAATGTGTGGTATTGAAAAAACACCACAAAGATTGGGAATGGGTAATGATGAATTTGTGAAAAAATCAAAAATAATACATGGTGACAAGTATGATTATTCAAAAGTAAATTATGTAAATAATCACACAAAAGTATGTATCATTTGTCCTGAACATGGTGAATTTTGGCAGAAACCCAAAGAACATTTAAATGGATGTGGATGCCCAATTTGTAATAATAGTCATCTTGAAAATCAAGTATTCAATTTGTTGAAAAATAATGGATATACATTTGAGGTTGAGAAAACATTTGATTGGTTAAAAAATAAGTATAATCTTTATTTGGACTTCTTTATACCCAAATTGAATCTTGCAATTGAATGCCAAGGAATACAACATTTTCAACAAGTAAGAAAAAATGATAAACTTGAATTTGAAAAAAGGAAACAAAGAGACAAATATAAATATGAACTCTGTAAAGAACATAGTATAGATATTATATATTTTAGTAATCTTGGTATTGATTATCCATATGATGTTATTGAAGATATAGAAGAATTATATAATAGAATTAAAATTTATGAAATGTAATTTAGAATCCCCATTCAAGGAAGCCTTTGAAAATGGTGACAGTATTGACTACAAACTTGTCAAGGGGGCAAAGAAAACAGATCATACTTTTGTGAAAGAACTTGGTTATGAATCACATATGAACTCTGATTGTTCATATAGTGCAGCAGGTCTTCCTGGTTTGAGTCTGTCCAGTTATGGAGACTGGGGTACAATCTTTGTTGATTGGGCTGATGACAATGTGAAGAAAATATTTCTTGATATGTGTAATGAAGGAATCATTGCCCCTTGGAGAGTAAGGACATATATCAGAGAAGGGAAAGATGTCACCACTTATGACTATGATGAGAGTGGGTGGACTAAACATGACAATAAATTAGGAAAATGGGTATCAACTGAATCCCCTTATACAAAATAAGTAAACTGATATGAAAAGAGAATATACTTTTAATGCAGAGAAGGTAACCAATGAATGTATCCAGTGGATCAAGAATTGGTTTGAAAAGAATGGTCCTGGATGTAATGCCATCCTGGGACTGTCAGGAGGTAAAGATTCCACAATTGTTGCAGAACTTTGTGTAAAGGCACTTGGACCAGACAGGGTGATTGGTGTTGCAATGCCGGATAAAGGACAGGGTATCAATGAAGCAGACAAGATTGCAGAACATCTTGGTATCAAGTTCTTGGTACTTCCTATTGGAGATATCTGTTCTTCATTTGATGTTACTTCTGACAATTATATTGACTGGTCTGTACAGACAAAGCAAAACATTCCTCCAAGAGTAAGGATGACAATGTTGTTTGCAGTTTCACAGACTTTCAATGGTAGAGTTGCCAACACCTGTAATCTATCTGAAGACTTTGTAGGATATGCCACTCTTTTTGGTGATGCTGCTGGAAGCTTTGCACCTCTGTCTCAACTCACAGTTACAGAGATTTACCAGATTGGTGACTATCTTGGTCTCCCTTATGAATGGGTACATAAAGTTCCTGATGATGGTCTTCCTCATTCTTCACCTGATGAAGAGAAGTTTGGTTTCTCATATGCAGAACTGGACAGATACATCAGAGAGAACATTGAACCAGAAGGTAAATGTAATAATTCTGATGAACTCAAGATTGACAAAATAAGAAGAATGTACTGGAATAATAAGTTCAAAACAGATATTGTCCAGATTCCTTGTTACTGTCCTGAATATGGATTTGAAGATTATGAATAGAAAAGTGGGACTAACAATCCCACTTTTCTTCATAAATAATTTATATATAAAAATAGGATATACATATGCCTGAAACACCTGAACAAATATCTTATATTAAAATAGGTAATAATGAACATCCTATAGATGCTATCACTCTTGAAGGAAAAACAAAAAATGATTTTTGTTCATTACAAGAAGTTCTACAAATATTAACTGATTATCAGAGGAAACCTGTTGTGATTTGGGAAACAGACAGTACTGGACTCTTTGCAATTGGATCAAATATTAGTACATCTCCATCCTGGCAGTTAACTAATCTTGATTTCTCACCTTTCAAGAGAGTGAAGATTTATACCAAATGTAGTCAGAAAAACAATGCAACACCAAGTGCATCAACCACATCTGCAATGATTCTTGAGATGAGTCTTGATTCCAGGGCTGCTGGACCTTATGCTGGACATTTTGTTGGAAGTGTGGTATCACAGAACCCAAATGATGCAAACAGACTTTCCACATTGACTTGTGCAATAAGTGCGGACAAGACATCATTTGTAGTATTAAGGATGACAACTCTTTACGGAACGGCGGCGACGGACAATACGGATGCAAATGGATATGTATTTAAGATAGAAGGATATTATGATTAAAAAGAGGTTCAATTTGAACCTCTTTTTTTTTGGAATTCTCAATAAAAATTGTTATCTTTGTAATAGGAAATATAAACAGTTAGATATGTTAGACTATAGAACAGTAGTAATGTATGGTTGGAAGGTTTCTGGTAGAGACAAGGTGAATGCTCTCATCCAAGAACTTGAAAGGTATGATGAAGACTACTATGACCATATGGAAATGGTTACAGTAGAAGACACTATGTGTGGGAAGTATTTCTACTTTGGTGCTAAGGTAGTCTATCAGGATGCAACAGTAGACAACACTGAAACCATTGTCACTGATGAACTTATCAAGCAGAAAATGAAACTGTGGGAAGACTATCTCAAGAAGTATCCCAAGTTCCCAGAGATTTTGAAATATGTTGGTGTGGATGTTGACCTCACCAAACCACAGATGTATATATTTCAACACATTTGGTAATTATGAAACATGATATTGAAGTAGAATTTGAGGTTGGTTCAACTGTGTGGCACAAGAACCTTGTCACCAATGAAGCAATCCAGACAAAGATTAAAGACTACCAGGCAATTATCAACTCTGATGGTAGTAAGTGTATCCTCTATCACACAGAGGATGAGTGTCCCATTGTGAATATCATTGGGAGACCATCTAACACTAATGTATTTGCAACCAAGGAAGAGTGTGATTCCTGGCCTGCTTATGTTCCTGGTCAATAATGAATAGAAGAAGATCATATCATACTCCAACATATAGGCAATGCCGGCAGATGGAAGCAGAAGGTATCCATTGGACTCCTCCGAGAGACAAAAGGGATAACAGGGCAACCAACTTTGACTACAAGGATGATACAGAGGCAGAATACCAGAAGTATCTCAAATCAAAGGAAAAATCTCTCAAATGGGTGATTGATAGTTACACCAATGAAGATGGGACTATTGATCAAGATCTCTATGAAGATGATTACTATCTGTTCCTGAAAATGACTCCAAAAGAAAGGGCAGAGTTACCTGACAGTCTGTTTGTTGGTGATGGTACCTGGAATTCTTCATTTGATTCTGGGTTTGCTGGTTTAACAATAACCTCACATAAGGGAAACAGATATACGAAAATCAGAGTTCCTTCCCTCAAGAGAGGAAAGAGTACCTGGCAGAAATTCTACAATGAGTTCCCAGGTATTGCTGCTGAAGTAAGGTTTGGTGAAAGAAGATTCATCAATGGTGCAAAACTCAAATACATCTGGTAGTTTTAAGTAGTAGAAATTATGATAGTTAAAGTAAGTGAAAGTTCATTCCATATTGATGAGATTATCATTCCAGATAATGGTCAATTTGGTGAATATGTTGTGGATAATGAATATGACCTTGAACTCCCTGATGAGAAAATCATAAGTAAGATAACCACAAAATTCCCCACTTATTGGTATGCTCTCATTGATGGGAAACTCTTTAAGTCTGATCAACAGAAAGGTCTCAAAAGTATCTATTTCTCTTCCAAAGATGATCTGAAAGCACGCCTTGCAGATGCACTCTATTGGAGAAAAGGTCTTGTTCCCAGGATTGGTCAGGGTGTCGGTTATGACACTGATGACTTCTACAAGAAACTCATTGAGACTCATAATGTTGAATTTAAACAAATACAGTTCTAATATGGACAAGAAACAATTATATGACCAGGCTAAAGAAGCCTACTACAATGGTGAACCCATTATGACTGACCTTGAGTTTGATGAACTTGAGGAGGAATTGGGTTTGGATAACAAAGGTTATGTGGGTACACATCACCAGAAGTCTTATACAGTGAAGCACCCATTCATTATGGGTAGTCTCTCCAAGGTCCAGATCAAGGAGAATGATGACCACACTGTAGATTGGGATAAATTCACAGAACAGATTTGGGCATATCTTAACAAGTCCAAGAAGGGACATGAGAATGACAAGTGGGGATGGTATTATGAATCTACCTGTAAGTTTGATGGTTGTTCCTTTGAGGTTGTCATCAGTCCTACTGGGGAACTTATATCTGTATCCACCAGAGGTGATGGTGAATGGGGAAAGGATATTAAGGTGTGGTTTGAGGATGAGTGGAAGAAATCATTTGAACCCAAGATTCATAGTTTCTTGAGATGGTTCAACAACTCTCTCAAATACTTCATTGTCAGGGGTGAATGTCTTGTATCCATTCCTGTCTTCAATGAGAAGTATGCCAATGACTTCACTCTCCCCCGTAGTTTTGTTTCTGGTGTTCTTGGTCAGGACTGGGAAGGTACTGAACAACAGAAGGAGATGAGGAAAGACCTGTCCTGGATTTGTTATGATTACAGGATGGTTTATAATAATGGAACTATTGAGGAACTGGACTATTCTGATCCTGATCCTAAAAACCAACCTTTTGGTAATCCTTTCTTCCCCGGTGAGAAAGCAGAGGTGATGAAGCATGAGGTTCTTGACCTGAAGATGACTTATGAGACCTTTGACTCCATCAGGAAGAACCATCCTATGTTTGCTATGGATGGATTTGTATTCAAACCTGGTGTCCAGTTCAGATTACAGGATGGTGACAGGACCAGACAGGAAGACTGTGTTGCTGTCAAGTTCCTCCCGGAGATTGTAGATGCTGTTCTCATTGATGTGGAGTGGAATGTAGGTAAGACTGGTGAGTATTATCCTACAGGTATCATTGATGAGATTATCATTGGTGGTAAAAAGAACAACAGGGTGAGCCTGGCCAACTATGGAAAGATTGTTGAAGACCAGATTGGAATTGGATCTCACCTGAAGATCTCACTTGCAGGAGATATAATTCCATACTGTTATAAAGTGATGTCAGAAGGTACTCCTGTTAAACTCCCAGAAGACTCTTATGTGGATGGTGTTCATCTAATGAAGGTGATGAGTGACAAAGATAGGATGTATATCAAGTTCCTCAACTCTGTGAATGTTCTCAAACCAGATGGTATTGGTGAGAAGGTTGCAGAGAAGTTATTCAACATCTGGAACACTGACAGTATTGTTGACTTTATGTTGTTCAGAAACAGGTGGATAGATGCTATGGATGACAGCAAGTCCTCACAGAACATCATTAAGTCCCTGGATGAAAGACAAAAGACACTTACACTTCCTGACCTTATCCAGTCAATGGGATATGAGAATTGTGGTGAGAAGAATGCACTGTGGTTGGCCAAGAAGTTTTCTGGACTAGATGTGGATACAAAGGGTATTCCTACTTCCATTATTGAATTGAGTGAAAATGACAGGTTCCAATTCAATGTGGCTTATATGGTAAACTGTCTTGGTGTCAAACTCCTGGAAGAGGTGAAGACTGATGGTATTCCTGTCATCCTCACTGGTAGTCCAAAGGAGTGTGGATACAACACCAAGGGGGATTTCCTTAAAGCACATCCAGAGTACATTGAAACAACCAAGTGGGATGAGTGTAAGATTCTCTTTACAGATGATATCAACTCAACCAGTTCAAAAATGGAAAAAGCAAAGAAGAAAGGTATTGAAATTAGAAGATATGAGTAAATCAAATGAAAGTCTGTTTGACACAGCAATGAAATGGTATAATAGTGGTGATTCTGGAAAGAAAGCTGCTGCGCTTGACCTGTTTCCTGAAGAAATGTTTAAGAAAGAATTAGAGGATTTCAAGAAAAGAGACAAGGAAGAGAAGAGGAAGACCAGAGAAAAAGAACTCCAGTGTGTACTTGAGGAATGTAAAAAACTCTTCCCCATTGGAACACCAATATGGAGCGATGATGGTACTGACAAGTGTGTGAACATTGTTGTTGAAGAACCACACATTGCTACATCTGAATACAGATCCCCCTGGGGCAAGTATGATTTTGATGAAAAAGAAAGGAAGACTGTTGTTGCAAAGGTTGTAAGACTTGAGTACTTTGGAAATGATGTGATTGAAGGTGGATGGGGAAAAAGTTATGCTGGTCTTGAAAATTGTCTTCTGGCAATGAACAACAAGAAATATGGAGACTTTGGTTATAAGAATCATCTCATCAATCTTGAAGACCTATATGTACAAAAGTCAAAAGAGAGGAATGATGAGATTGGAAAGTTGATGAAGAAAATTTCTGATACACAGGCAGAACTGGATAAGTATAAGTCTGAACTTGCAGAACTGGAAGCCTGGGATCCCAAAGGACTCACCAGGGAAAAGATACAAGAAATTGTAAAGGAATATGGTAAATAATTATACAGCAAATGTCCCCTTTGAAATAGGTGTGAAGTTGAAGAAAGCAGGTTACTGGAATCCAAGGTGTACATATGATTCCTGTTACAATGACCCCTGCTATGTCATCAACAGTAAGAAGTTCTATGCTGATGGTGTGGTCGCCCCCTGGGATGACATTGTACCTGCCCCTACATATGCAGAAGTCTTTGACTGGTTTGCATCAGAGAAACATATTGTCATCACACTTGAACCATTTCACACCTTTGCTCTCAAGGAAAGAATTGGATATACCTGGAAGATTGTCTATCCAGATTATGAACTTGGTGGTCTTGTGTTGAGATCTGAAGATGATGAATGGGACAGTAGTAAAGGTTTTGGTGGTTCATTCAAACTCAATGCCAATGATGCAATAGAAAATGCGATGACGATTACCGTACATACTGAAGAGTTTACAGAAATAAACATTGAAGATTTATGAAAAAGTAATTACATTTTAAAATACTTTTGAAAGTTACAAAATTTGTAAAGTAAAATAATATGAGTAAGTGGATTTATGTTGGAATTTTTCTTGATAAAAAGTCAAAGAAGAAGTTAAAGAAAAAGTATACAATTCCAGAAGGTTGGGAGGAATATTTTGACCATATGACAGTGATCTACAATGATGGCAGTCAAGTTGCACAGGATATCAAGAGTATCTGTGACATATTTGAAGGAAAGAAGGTAAAACTTCAGGTTGTGTCTCAGGGAATCTCTGACAAGGCATATGCAGTACATGTGAAAGTCCCTGTTGGTATTCCTTGTGGAAATAAGATTTCTCACATCACTCTTGCCACATCTCCTACTGGAAAAGCTGTTGACAGTAACTACATTGAGAACTGGATTGATGTAAGTGACAAAAACTTATATGTTACTGGAACTTTAAAAACATATGTTGGATAATTTTTGTTATATTTAATATATGGAAGTAACAAGTATAAACTTTTTTGGAAACAATGGTTGGGAGTATTGTACTGATTTCAATTATACTCCATCAGCACAACTTCATATTCCAAGGGTAGGTGACACTATCAAAAACAGACTCTGTGAGGAGTTTAAAGTGACTAAAGTGACCTGGAATTTACCAACAAATTCAATAGTCATAGGCTGTGAATTAATTTCAAAATAGAATTTACATAAATATTAAAAAGTAGTTTACATAAATATAGTGATGATGACATTAAATAACATATCAAACAGATTCTCTGATTTTAGAAAACCAGAGAGTTTTAGGTGTGTGTTTTAATGTCAGAAAGCTAAACAAGCGTATCATCATACAAAACCACACCTTTGAAAAAAGATGTGGTTTTTTAGTTTAAATATTTGGAAGTTTCAAAAAAAGTTATTATCTTTGTGGTGTTAAAAGTTCTTTGAAAAAATAAGTCCAATCCGCCCAGTTGGAAAAGTAAGGTGAGGATGGAAGAATCCTCATAAAACGTCAACCCGTACTCCTGAAAGAAAGAAGTGGTACTTGGACTTTGAAATATATTCAACATCAGTTATTTAAGTATCAGTATTGAGAGTTGTAGGCCAATACTTAACTAGCACCAACTGACAGTGTGTGGAATATGTAGCAATGTGGTTATACTGGTATCCTGATGTTGATAGTAATATTGGAAAGACCTCTTAGCTCAGTAGGTAGAGCACAACACTTATACAGTTTGTTGTTACTGAAAAACATCATTGAGTGAAGAAAGGAAAATTCAAGTTCGATTCTTGGTTCACTCACTTAATGTTGGGGTCGCGGGTTCGAGCCCCGCAGGGGTCACAAAACAATAAAATAATTTTGATAATTCAAAAAAAGTTGTTATATTTGTAATGTAAAAGTTGATATATACCCAGGTTGAGATAAATTTTGCAAGGATTTATGGTACATTAACTGATTCCCTGGGTTTCAAATCCACGATGGCAGTTGCGCATAGTCCCGGAGTGGTTGAGGTGGAGATGCTTGCAATACTCTCCTCCAATATGGAAGTCTTGTAGCTTAATGGTAGTAGTGCCTGGCGAGGAAACAGGAGATGTGTGGTTCGAATCCCACCAAGACAACAAAGTTAGTTCATTGAAAATATTGCCCTGGTGGTGGAATGGTAACATGTTTGCCTGAAAACCCTCCTAATTCGGGGAAGACTATAGGAGTGAAAGTGGTGATGGAAAGGCAACCTTTGTAATGAAGGAAGTGTCATGAAGTCCACTCTATGTTAATCCCGAGCCAATGTTAAAAGTAAGTGAGTCATCAGTAAAATGGAAGAAGATGGATAATGAAAGAACTTACATAATAGACAGTGTGTAGAGACTATACAGAGGGAATTGTGTTGGAATGAAATAAACAGTAACTCTGATGTATTCAGAAGAGAAAAAGTAGTGGTTTTTCTTAATGTAGACAGCGTGAGTAATAAGTGTTGTTTATTTGTACAGATAGCAATTACTTGTGAAGTAATTAAACTAGTCGATGCTTTTGATAGTCAGTATTAGTATGTGTTTCTCTTGCAAGATTCTTAACACAATTAAGAGAGAGTCCAGACCACAAACAAAGACAAACCACAAAGATGGAGATAATTGCTTTGGTAGTAAAAACTATAGTGGTACGAGACACGAGGGACTTAAAATCCCTTGGCCCGAAAGGGCCGTGTGGGTTCGAATCCCACCCAGGGCACACCAATGTCACAGTTTAGTGACTCTGGTCTCTTAGCTCAGTTGGTTAGAGCAGCGGACTCATAATCCGTTGGTCGTGGGTTCAAGTCCCTCAGAGACCACAAGAATATAAAATATGTTAGGAAAGTTTATCATATGAATAGGATAGTTGGCCTCCATTTTTAGGAAGTCTGGGAATACAGTCTCCTAGCTTAATGGTGAAAGCCGCATCCTTATAAGATGAAGACCCTAACAAGGCAAGTCTGGGTTCAATTCCCAGGGGGACTACAAAATTAGTTCATTGAAATATAATAGCACTCATACAAAGATCTATATGAGTAAAAGCAGATGTGTTCACGCCAAAGCCTACGTACCTTTCAGAAATCAGTACCCGGGAAATATACTGTCTGTCTGTGTGGCGGAACTGGTCTGGGACACCGGGGTTTAATCTGAGTGGAAACACCAGAGGAAGAGATGTTCATCTGTGCTATTTATTTGCTCCGGTAGCTCAGTTGGATAGAGCAACAGCCTTCTAAGCTGTGGGTCCTGCGTTCGAGTCGCAGTCGGAGTACTACAGACCCTTCATAGGCTTCCATTCAATGAGGTAGAAATACCACTGGAATGTCCTTGTATCAGTATCAGGAAAAGGAGGGATACACCTGGTTCTGGTTGATGAGATAACCACACAATGATTAGGAACTCATCCATTTTTTCAGAGGATATTTTGTGTGTATCTAAAATCCTCACATTTGCCGGTATAGCTCAGTGGTAGAGCAGCTGTTTTGTAAACAGCAGGTCGGGGGTTCGAATCCGTCTACCGGCTCAAGCAGTGAATGAACTTGGTTAGGTCATTACACTGACAGGACAAAACTGCTGGTGACCGTCCTAAACCCACACCCACTAACCAGGTGTGGTACGCAAAGGCCAGCAATGAGCATAGATATATCTACTGACGAGTAATATATACTATGAATATATAAGTCCGAAACATATGCTCCTGTAGCTCAATTGAAAGAGCTGATCCGTCCTAAGGATAAGGTTGGAGGTTTGAGTCCTCTCAGGAGTACAATTTTTTAATAAATGAAGAATATTATGACACAGATTAAACAGAAACAGTAGGTTGCGTTGGTATCATCCAGTTGATGAGACCAACATAGAAAGTTATGAATGGTCTCATGGCGCAACTGGTAGCGCACCAGACTTTTAATCTGGGTGTTGTGGGTTCGAGTCCCACTGGGGCCACAAGGTATTTGGCCTTGTAGCTGAGTGGTAAAGCACCTCCCCTTTAAGGAGTGATATCGTGGGTTCGATCCCCACCGGGGCCACAAATTTAGTTTGATTATTTAACAATTTAAGTTTAACTTTTTATTTTATTTGTTTTATGGCAGAATTTCTTAAGATGAATACCTTGCTCGCCAAGGTGGAACATGCAACTGCAAGTGTTGCAAAGTTGTTCTCTGACTATGCTAACTTCTTCAAGAACAAGCAGGGAATGTTCAGAGGTTACAAGAAAACTTTCACTCCACGTGAGGGTTACTTTGAAGACCCTTCCAAGATGGGTACTTCTGTTGTTACCACTACTGTGGATGAGAAGTTTGACTGGTTCAATGCCCAGTTCAAGAATTGGCTCAAGGATGTGTTCAGTGTTGAGGCAACCAACTCAAAGGGAGCAAAGACTGTTGAACTTGTTGTTGATGGTAAGTCCTTTGGTAACCTTACAGCACTTGAACTTATGAGGTTGAAGAGTATCCTCACTAACAAGGACTTGGAAGCTGTTTTTGTTAATATTCCTGTCCGTAGTGATGCAGAGGTTTGGACTCCTACAAAGGATCCAGAGTATGATGGTCGCCGTGTGTTTGAAACTGAACTTATCAAGGGTGTTACCCGTACAACTGAAAAGGAAGAGGTCATCCTTAAGGATCCCAACATCAATCCTGACCACCTTCCTGCAAACTACCAGGCAAAGACAACCATCAAGAACAGGACTGTTGAGACTGGTGACTACACCCAGCAGAGTTTCACTGGTGAGTGGACTCAGAGGGAAAGGGCAGAACTACTTCGTCGCCGTTCCAATCTCCTTGCTGCTGTCATTGAGGCACTCAAGGTTGTGAATGACACTCCTGTGGAAGACCCCAATCTCAATGTTGATGCAGTTGTTGACTACATCTACAAGGGTTAAGAAATTGTTGCGGTAGTTTCAGCGGATAGTATGGATGAAACCCAATTATGTGAAAGGCATAATGTTTTTCTTTGAAATATTAAAAATTATTATATTGACCCAAGCTTTAGCTTTAGCATGAATAACAGGTAATGTACCTGTGTTTAACAAATCCGAGATATTCAGATTTAGATTCGTGGTCAGAGCTTCAGTTTTGGCATCAATGCAGAGTATCAGCAGTGAATTTATTAACCTATGAAACTGCTATTTTTCAGGGGTTCGAATCCCCTACCCGCCTCAACTGTAATCAGGTTAAATCAATTATGGCGGGTTGCTGAAGTGGCTTACCAGAGCAGTTTGTATTATTGTGAGATAATATAGCATTACAGTAAAGCTGTTGAAGATATTCTTGCAAAAATTCTGGGAAGTTTTAGACGGGATAGTGTCTTCTACTTCCAGGGGAGGTAGCTCATTTGGCAGAGCAATAGACGCATAATCTATAGGTAATAAGTTCGATTCTTGTCCTCCCCACAAAATTATGGTGAGATGGTGAAAGGGTAGACACGGTTTCCTAATTCTCGGTGGAGACTCCCAGTTGGGGTATTGGTTCGAATCCAGTTCTCACCACAAACATATGGTGCTATAGTTTAATGGAAGAGTGCTGGCACATTAAATGAAAAACTTACTCGAAGAATGCCTCCATGGGGAGGATGGTTCACGTTCGATTCGTGATAGCACCGCAAAGAATGTATATGTGAAGCAGATAGGGTTTGCTACTGGCGAAAATCTATATTCCATTAATACCACATTTGGTGGGAGGTGATGAGAAGTAACAGACAATGGTGGTTCGAATCCACTCATATACACTATGGAACAGAAACCAAAAATAAAGTGGAAAAACTTTAAGATCTGGATAAAGGATCAGTTCAGGAGGAAGACCTGGTTCAGGAACTTCTTCATCACTGGGAATGCCTGGGGTGGGTTCAGTATCAATTCACACATAAACCAGCACACTGGTGAACCAAAGATAACCTACAATCATCTGGAGTCTGCACAGAAAGCTGCTGACAAGATGAGTAAGAAACATAACACACATTTCAGTGTTTACAAATGTCTGTATTGTGATGGTTATCATATTGGTAAGAACAGAGAAAACAAAACTGATTATGATAAGAAATCAATTCCAGTTTCAGATGTTAAAGTTGAGAATAAAACTTTAATAATAAAATGAGTAATCGCCGAATAGATAGATTTATTAGGAACTTAATAAGTTATATTGGTGAGTATATAAATAACCACAATGACCCAATTATGGAAAATATTTATTATACTCTGGCAAATTGGTATTACCATAAAGGTTAAATAATTTTGGGCCCGTAGCTCAGCCTGGTAGAGCAGGGGACTGAAGATCCTCGTGTCGGTGGTTCAAATCCGCCCGGGCCCACAAGTTAAAAGATAAATTTATGAACACATTAGAAAATACAATCCAGAAGAATCTGGTTCAGGCAATGAAAGAAAAGGATACTTCAAGAGTATCTGCCTTAAGGTCTATCAAGACTTCCATTATGGAGACAAAAACTGCTACAAATGGGAAGAAGGATTTAGAAGATGGTGACATCATCAAAATCATTCAGAAGTTGGCAAAGCAAAGAGAGGAGTCAATCTCAATCTATAAGCAGAACAACAGGCAGGATTTGGTAGATGTAGAGAGTAGAGAACTTGTTGTACTCAATGAATTTCTTCCAAAGATGCTTTCTGAATCAGAAGTTGAGGAAATTGTTGCGAAAACAATCGCAGATTTATCTGCCACATCTATGAAGGATATGGGTAAAGTGATGGGATTCATCAACAAGACATATACTGGTCAGGTAGATGGTTCAATGGTTTCCAGAATTGTAAAATCTAAACTTTGTTGATATGGGAAAGTATGTAGTATATGCTCACAGTAAGTTGGATCCTGAAAGTGACCTCATTTATGTTTGTACTTGTGATACAAAGGAAGTTGCAGACAGTATTGCATATGCTTTGAAATACAGAGATACTGGTGGTAGATATGATGATACCTGTTTCTATAACTATACTGTAAGATATGAAGATTGGATAGTATGAAAACTTGGATTATTGTTTTAGCAATTGTATTTGTAGTTTTGAAATTCATCCAGACTGGATTGAAGAACTATATAAAGAATGATAGGGAAGAGAGTATAAAGTATTACTTCTCACAAGGTACATCCAAACTTGGAATAATACATGGTTTATTCTGGTTGTTGAGTACTTTGGTTGGATGTACTGATGCAATACTTTTGTTCATCTATATTATAAATATGTTTTAGTTATGAAGAACATTGCATTGGTTGCCCATGATGGTAGAAAGAAGGAACTTATTGAGTGGGTGACATATAATTTGAATGAGTTAAAGAATTACAAGTTGTATGCAACAGGTACAACAGGTAAGTTGATTAAGGAGATTAGTTATACAGACTGTCTTGATGAAGATGGTAATACAGTAAGAGGTATTGTAAGGCATTACCCATTTGAAAAGAATGTAATATGTCTTCACTCTGGACCACTTGGTGGAGACCAGGAGATTGGAGCAATGATTGCCAATGGAGAAATTGATGCACTCATATTCTTCTGTGACAATCTGATCACCCAGGGACACCAGACTGATGTTTCTGCATTGACAAGGTTGGCATCACTGTACAACATTGCCTTTGCAACAAACAGGACAACAGCAGACATGATTCTCACATCTCCTCTTTTAAAGGATAATAATTACAAGAGAATCCTCCCTGCTGTAATTGAAAACTACCAGAATAGACAGTTGTAAATAAAAACATAAATAATTTTATCAAGATATTTGGAAATTTCAAAAAAGTTGTTATCTTTGTAACACAATTTGAAAGAGTTCTTTGAGAATAGAAATATATAGGTCTTGTTGATACTTTCAGGAAAGGCTGTAGGACGAGGGTTCGATTCCCTCCAGGTCCACCAAGTGAATTAAGTAATTTGGGCTTGACTGGTTTTGACTGCTTTTGAGTATGGGAAGAGGAGAGGTCTATCGCCAATTAAATGGCAACACAAACGGTTTCTCTGTAAACTTTGGCCCTGTCGCACAGACAGCTGCTCCAAAGGCTATGGTAGCTTTCGCTTAATCAGCGGATTCACAACATAGCAGACTTCCTACAAGGTAGGCAGCCCAGAGGGTTCTCACCATCTTGCCAAAAAGATGGTTTTCTTGGCCAGGTAGCGTAGTTGGTTAGCGCAACGGACTGTTAATCCGTGGGTCGTGGGTTCGAGTCCCACCCTGGCCGCCAAAAAGTTAAACAAAGATTTGGAAATATAAAATATTTTTGTTATCTTTGTGCTGTAAGTTCTTTGAAAAAGAAAATTCTTCATATATGGAGAGTTGGCAGAGTGGTCGATTGCGGCAGTCTTGAAAACTGTTGACCGTTTTTTCGGTCCGGGGGTTCGAATCCCTCACTCTCCGCCAATATATCAGACTTCAAAAAAGTTTGTTATATTTATAAAGGTTTTGTTATGTGTTTGTTTGCTAAAGGTTCTTACCGCAACTAATGCTAAAATGAGATTTTTTGACACCTCCTTTTTTGAACCTTGTTTTTCTTACAAGTAACTAACAATCTTTTTTAATAACTAAAATATTTTAAAGTATGAAGAAATTTTTTGTGTTTCTTGTGGGCTTGATGCTCATGATTGGTGTAAGTTCATGTACTTGCACACAGCAGAATGGAACTCTTGGAGATTCTAAAGTTGCTGAACTTGTTGTGGAGAACACTGTTTCCATGGACCGTCAGGATGTGTATCTCAATCATGGTGAGAATTACAGATGGTATGAGACTGGTGTCCAACTTAAGAACTTCCTTGATGAGGAAAATGATGGTACAATTGATATGATTGTCAATGTTTTCCAGGTAATTGAGGAAATTGATTCAACAAGTTTTGATACTTTTGTTTACAAGTACCAGCACACTTTGGAAGGAACTACCAGTGATTCTATTCATGGTTTCTGGATTGAAGACTATCCTCTTAATGATGAAGTAATCAAGGTTTCATTTAAGGAAGCTTTTGAGAAGATTCAGGAAGTCAATTATCCAAAGCCTCACACACGTCAAGTAGTTTTGAGAAAGCAGGTTGGTCCTGTTGATGCAAATCCCCAGTGGATTTTTGGTAACCTCCATTCACAGCTTTATGTAGATGCTGTTACTGGTGCTGTTACTGACAAGAACCCTGCTTTTGGAGGTCTCAATCTTGGAACTCCTCTTGGTGAGTGGCCTTAATAGAAACAAAAATGTAGGTTGAATGGTCCAACCTGAAGTTAAATATCCACAGGGAATGGGTTAGCCCTGGAAGTAAAGTTACCCATTTTTAACATTGCGGGGTGGAGCAGTCTGGTAGCTCGCTGGTCTCATAAGCCAGAGGTCGTTGGTTCAAATCCAACCCTTTCGCAACCAATTACATTGCGGGGTAGAGCAGAGGGAGCTCGTCAGGCTCATAACCTGGAGGTCGGTGGTTCGAATCCATCTCCCGCTACAAATACATATGAGGTGGTAGATAAACGGTAAAGTCACCCTTGATAGAGCAAGGGAAGTGTCTAATAAGAGTTACCAGACAGTGAGGATAAACAGTCTCGCGAACTGCCAAAGGTCTGATACAAGAATAAGCACAGGTTTGAGGGTATTCGCGATGCCTGATAATGAATGGAGGTTCGAATCCTCTCCGGCCTCACCAAGTGAAAAAAAGTTACAAAAAAATTTGGAAGTTTCAGAATTTTTTGTTATCTTTGTATCATAAAACAAAATTAAGTTCTTTGAAACAGGATTAAACCTTTGGAGTGCAACAGCCCAGGTGACAATGATACATCTTTTCGCCCAGCGTTTTGATGTATGTACTTGCAACAACTGGATCAACTGTTGGAGACGGGAATTAAGGTACTAAAATCAACCATAAGATAAGGTTCATCATCCACTTATTATTGGTGATATTGATGAATTGAAGTACTGTATTTTAACTCTGTGGGCAGGTTGACTAGTATAATAAACCACAGTAGAAATAAGTTTTGGGTTTCAGAGGATTTAACAGTTTTTTGGTAATGGTTCTGACAAAACCTATACCCAGATCGTGGAGGTGGTCTGTAACCATTCCAGACAGTGTGTCCCATAAAGTAGGAGGGATTTACAAGGATTGAAACCCAGCTCACTGTTTTATATTATGTCAAATGGATTTGGATACCTCCCGGCACCTTGGGTAATCACACAAAAATCCAAGGTAAGTACTGAACCCATTCAGTGAGATGTCTATGCAGTCAAGACATATGTATTGGGGAGTGTGTGAGGAAAATACCAAAGACCCTGGGGATGGTGTTATGCCTGGGATATGTCAAGAGTAGGTACTACCAAGAAAGAACCTGTTTGAGTTACTGTGACTTTCTGATGTTTGTCCATCAGAGTACAGGTGAGATTAGAGTTTACACCAATGTGGGAATTACATTGATAGGGGGATTCACAAAATCTGCAAGTGCCCACACACTTTGACAATGCAGATTTTACTTTGAAAGTTGTTTTACATAAATATAATTACAACTAAAAAAATATTTCAAAAAAATATTTGGAAGTTCCAGAATTTTTTGTTATATTTGTATTGTTAAGTTCTTTGATAAGTATTGAAAAAATATAAGGGTGGGTTTCTCATCCTTCCTGATACCTTCGGGTTGATGGAGAAAGATAACCAGTGAATACATAAGCTGGAAAAGTCAGTAGATTATAGCATGGTGCTACTGGCGGAGGTTTAAATCCTTTTGGGTTTAGACTCTCTCTGTAAGAAAACCAAGGCGGTCAGCATATCCTGGAATGGCAGGACACTGTGAAAGGGTTATGCGGAGGCTCCTACCAAGTCTCCTTGGGTGGTAACACCAACAAGTACCGTTTTGCTTCCACAAAAGAAGATTACCAGTCTTATGCTGTGGATGACGAAAGTTTATTGATGTCCAGATGGACTAACCAAGTCCTATCTACCAGGTGGTGCTGAGATCAGAAATGACTGGATGTTAGAATGAGTAGAATGAGTAACACTGCGGAGTGTGAAAATAGGGAGTTGGTGTATCTAACCCTCTCAAAAGGAGGCAGGATAACAAGGGTAACCCCAACTTCCACGTGGTTGACTGCTTTGATATGATAAATCAAAAATTTTGTCCAAAAAGATTTTGGTTCTTTATTGAATAAGCAAGGAAAAGTGTTACCCACACTACAGGAAAATACGGTTATGCTTCTGTGATATGAAGCCTTATGGATCTCCCAAGGTGAAGTAAGAGTATCGTAAGTAGGGACAATGCAGGAGGAGGCATCCTTCTAATCCGGCAGGAGTCTTTGGTTCGAACATGACTATATAATGTAGTGTAGTGACTGTGGTAGTCTTGGTGGAAACACCATAAATCCATCCGTATCCTCCTTACCAACAGCGATGTTGGTGTGTATAAACCTTGAGCGATCAGGGCTTGTTCCGAAAGGAAAGAGAACAGGAGGAGATGAGGGTCAACACTCAGCCCACATCAATGATTTATTCAGAAACCAATAAGTCCTAACAGTAACTGGATGAGGTGGTCAGGAAGAGCGAGACTTCACTGGATAACAAATATATTCTGGTGGCGTCGTTCAGTTGGCCTAGGATGCCAGCTTGTCACGCTGGAGATCGCGGGTTCGAATCCCGCCGTCACCGCAGACAGATTGAAATAATGTAAAGAACCATACCGCAACTTGATAAAGAATTGCTTTTTTTGGTCGCAAACACTTTTGGTTCTTGTTGTTTTCCAAGTTTAGTAAAACTTGGTGGTGGAGTTGGGTGAACAAAACACTGTCCTTTGTGAGTGGTAATCTCACATAAATAACTTACCGATTGCTTTGAAGGAAATAGGAAACCACCAGGAATTGACCTGGCAAAACTGGTTCGAATCCAGTCTGAGTGACTAAATAAAAACTGAAATTTGAATTTACATAAATACTTTAGATTATGATTAAGATGCATACATATATTGCTATTGCAGCATTGGCCGGCAAGCCTGGTTGTTATCGTCCATGGGAACAACTCGGAAAGCAGGGTGTGTGCATGTCAGATCAAAATAAGTAAAGGGAAAGGAAGAAGGTAGAAAAGAAGAAGACCCATTACAAAATAAAGATACAAGACATCTCACACAAACAAAAAAGGTTTATGTGAGATTTTTTTATATAGGGTAGTACGGTAATTGGTTCACCGGCCACATTTGGGATGTGGACATTTATGCGAGTTCGAGTCTCGTCTACCCTACCAAAGCAAGTGCAAACATAGTGGAGTGATCATACACTGTGGGTTAAGAAAATGAGGTTGTGTTGTACAGAGATCGATTTAATGAGAACACATTAGGATGAAATACCCCTCCTGGGTAGCCAAAACAGTAGTTTAAAATGTATAGAACATCTTAATCAAAACTTGTTATATTTAAAATAAGAAAATTTAAAATGGAGACACTAAAACAAATTGTAAAAGGCAGTGCAAAACTTGACTGCATTAAGAGTGGTGGTGTCGCAGAGTACATCATCACATCAGAGAACAACAAAAAATATATGTTGGAGATAGATTTATCTGATAAGATAGACTGTGGTGAGAGTGCAACATTTAATGTGTTCTATGAAAAAGCGATAATCCTTATGAGATGGATTCGCAGAGCAATGGAGAAGGGAGAGTTGTTTGAAATTATATAAGCCCCAGTACGGAGATGGCAAGTCCAAATGGGGCAACTTGCTGAGGAGTAAAAATCATTTGGGTCGCTACCAGGTGAGACTCCAAAAAGAGTTTTAGGTTTTGTACTCTGGAAAAGAACAGTACTGTCCCAAACAAAACCTCTATGCGGAAGTGGTGGAATGGTAGACACGCTAGCCTAAGGAGCTAGTCCCAGAAATGGGGTGGGGGTTCGACTCCCCCCTTCCGCACCAGGATGTAAAAAGACATTAAACTATGTGGGAGTTAGTCTTCTCCCTTGAGGTATTGGGCAGGTCCCACCAGGATCCCTGTACATAAAATTAAAAAGGTCGTATGGTGACTTCCAGGAGAGTCTGGAAACATTGAAAGTTATTTGAAATATTATATGGTGAGGCGGCAAAGATTGTAGACAACTTGTTGAGATGTAGATTGTGAAAGATTGGAAGGTACAACCAATTGGAAACTATTGAAACCAATCAGGGAAGTCTATGACGCCAGGGATAAGGTACCTGGTTCGGCGAGCAAAGGGAATTGTACACTCCCTCCTCTTATGAGGTATTACAGGTTCGAATCCTGGACTCACCACCAAATGCTCTCGTAGCTCAGTTGGCTAGAGCAGGTGACTCTTAATCACCGGGTCCTGGGTTCGAGTCCCAGCGAGAGTACAAATAATAAAGAGTGCAGCGTCAATCTCCCGTTGGGGCTGGGGTGAGACCTCTTAAAAACAGAGTGAAAAAATGAATTAGCTCCACCAATACAGTTCTTACTAATCTGTGAAAGTAATGAAGAGTTATATGGGCCAGGTAGTGTAAAGGCTAGCACGTCACACTTGCACTGTGACAGAGGGGTTCGAATCCCACCTGTGTCCACAAGATAGGTGAAGTTGAGTAATCATATAAGCCTATATTATAAGTCAGGAGGTGATGCATACACATTGACTTATTGCCATATGGGAGGGTTGGAGCAAACAGAGGTGTGAAACTACAATCGGGTTGAAATGGAGTTGCAACGAAATTCAATCGCAGATCGCAAGTCCACTGGACACATGACTCACTGGGTAAGAGCCCAGAGTAAACTGGTTCAATTCCAGTATATGGTACAGCAGTAATGCCAAACGGTTATGAGGCTCCCCTTGGGAAGGGTTTCGAATATCCTAGGAATTCAGTTCGACTCTGGGTTCCGCTGGGTGCCAAAAAGGGGCAAATATATGGGAGTGCAGCTGACGATGGTGGTGTCACAACGGTCTGTAAAACCGTTCCCACAGGGTAAACATTGTAGGTTCGAATCCTTCCACTCTCACAACTTATTACCATATTATCTTTCAGAGAAATGGTTGACTAAAACTTGCGGACTCACCCGGTAATTGGTTGTAAAAGTTGAATTAAAGGTTAGGTGAGTATTTTTTGCGGAGTTAGTTCAACGGTAGAATGTCAGCCTTCCAAGCTGAATATGAGGGTTCGATTCCCTTACTCCGCTCCAAATATGGTGATAGGCTAATGTGGCGCTGAAGACCAACAGGAAACTCCTGTAACTGATGGCATTAAATCCATCTCACCATATTAAATGCCGCTGTAGCTCAGTTGGTTAGAGCAACAGATTCATATCCTGTAGGTCGGTAGTTCGAGCCTACCCAGCGGTACAAAAATTAAAACTTAAATAGGTCTTTGACATACTGATAAAATCCATAATACAGGAGTTTGGTGTAATGGTTAGCATAATGGTCTCCAAAACCATTGATAAGGGTTCGAGTCCTTTAACTCCTGCCAGGTTATTGAGGTATGGTGTAATGGCAGCACCAGGGATTTTGGTTCCCTTAGTTCAGGTTCGAGTCCTGATATCTCAACTAAATGCGCCTGTGGGCGAGTGGTCAAAACCAAAGGTCTGCAAAACCTTCAAGTCGTTGGTTCGAATCCAACCAGGCGCTCTATATAAAATAAATATATTATGGAAATAAAATATTGTGAAAATTGTGGAAATATTTTAACAGGAAGACAAGAAAAATTTTGTTCTGTTAAATGTAAAAAACAAAAATATAGTGAGAATGGATATCACACAAGATATTCAACAATGCAGGATGAAAAAGGATTAAAATTAAAGATGAAATACATTGAACAATTTGGTGGTAAATGTTCAATATGTGATTATGACAATAATACTTCAGCATTATCTTTTCATCACATAAATCCAGAAGAAAAAAAAAATTGAATTAACATCAAGAAACTTTGGTAGATATTCACTAAAGAATATTGAAGAAGAAATAAGTAAATGTATTCTTGTTTGTCAAAATTGTCATTGTGAGATACATCATCCACAATACAATAAAGAAAAATAAACTTGTCCTTGTGGTGTAATGGATAGCATGCCAGACTACGGATCTGTCGGTGAGGGTTCGAATCCTTCCAGGGATACAAAGTAATTTGTTATATTTAATGTAATAAATACTTTATAACAATTATTAAATTTTATGGAAAAATATTTGGAATTTTTCAAACTCAATGGTATCTGGTATGCAGATATTCCTGAAAACACTCTTGATGAAAATGAAATGCTTCTTGGAGCAGATGAGTTTTTGGAGAAGGTTGTTGGTGATTGTAAAAGAGTGGCAATGGATTTAGCAACAGTAGAACCAGATGAATATTTGGTGAAAATGACAATCTCATCACATGATGATATGGGTGGTGAATATATACTATCTGGAAAGTTAATTGATAAAATTGAAATTAATGAAGGAATATCACTTCCAATGACAGCCTGGATTTGTAATGCAACACACACTGTCTTTGGTGAACACCCTGATGTGATTTACATCAAAAATATTTACAAGTTTGTTCCAATAGTTGTAGATGTTGAGTAAGTAACAGTGGTTCAAAGGCAAGTGGAAAAACAGCATACTAGAGAACCCTATTATGCGGAAGTAGCTCAGTTGGCAGAGCATAACCTTGCCAAGGTTAGGGTCGAGGGTTCGAATCCCTTCTTCCGCTCCCAGACCAGTTCATGATAATGTCTGGCGGAGGCGACTAATCCGTTATCGAGTTCGTAGTTACTACTTATAGGTAAAGTAGGGTGGGCAATCCACCAGCCATAGTGGTGGATTTTATATGGTGACCATAGCTCAGTTGGCAGAGCGTCGGATTGTGGTTCCGAATGTCGTGGGTTCGAGCCCCACTGGTCACCCCAAATTATTAAGATTATGGATAAAGATTTCATAAAAAAGTTCATGATGAACAGAGATGAAACTGGTAGGTTTATTGTTAAATCAATTAAAACAGGTAAGACTTACTTTGTTGAAGCGATTGATGGTGACGAAAAGACTTTCTGGGGAGACTATGACCCAGCATCCAAGAAGTTTCTGGGTGCTTATGGTCTAAAATACAAGGGAAGTATCAGACCAGAAGAATCTCTCATCACAGAAGAGAATGGATTTGAGAAAATCCACACACTTGGAGTAGGAGAATCACCCCTGGATTATATTAACAGGATTGATGATGAATACTACAACAAGATGAAATAAAGTAAGGATGTGCGGAGCATTTGCGGATAATCGTCTAAATAACAACCCATTCCTGGTTAATACCTGTTGGTAACATAGAAGGTATCACTTTAGAATCCAGACAGAAGAGGACAGTCCTTACTAATATAGGTTTTTTGATAGTTGTAACCTTAATGTGATGAACTATCCGTGTGGTTCGGTGCCTAAGACTGCGTTAAGGAACAGGGACACAATTTGGGAGGATCGCATAGTGGCAATTGCAAGGGACTGTAAATCCCTCACCTTCGGGCTTCGGA
>Ga0265299_10000944_pt1 | contig 35165 bp, 31 predicted proteins | sample AusTroGonzalo_MG_4_FD_193485 | JGI IMG/M metagenome (GOLD analysis project Ga0265299, IMG submission 193485) | Bovine rumen microbial communities from tropical cattle in Woodstock, Queensland, Australia - Gonzalo_02 | ecosystem: Host-associated > Mammals > Digestive system > Stomach > Rumen ... | reverse complement strand
GAAGTTCGGCGAATCCTTGTCCATGGTGACGACTGCCGGGCTCGTGACGGTAATGCGCTGTTCACCGGTGATGCGTACCCACGGGTTCAAGTCGTGAGCCGGAAGACCGTTGAGATCCACGGCGAGGCCGCCTTCGGAAGGAGGCTTGATTCGTACGGAGTCGCCGACGATAGGAACGATGTCGGTAATGGACTTCTTGGAGAAGATGAGTCTCCAGCGGTTTGCCGGCGTGGTGGAAACGTAGTCCGCTTCCTGGATGATCGTGGACATGGTGCCTGCGCTGTAGCAGCGGAAGGCGAACAATGTCGAGCTAGCGTTCTTGGAATCGAGGCCTTCACTGAACGTGAGCAAAAGCTGCGTCTTGCCGTCTTCGGTGTAGCCGATTTCTGCTGCCAGGATGATGGGGCCGATACCGTCGCCGAGCAGGCCGTCTACGGCGAAGTTCGTGATGGTATGGTCTTCGGGGTTCGTGTAGGTGTACCAGACGCTAATCTTTCCGGAGTACGGTTCCGTGGCGCCACCTGTAGAAATCGATGTGCCAAAGCCGTCGCCATCTGCGACGAAGGAAATTTCAGTGTCGCCGTCCTTGTAGTTCACGTGGGGCAGTTCATAGTGCGTTGTACCGAAGGTAAACTTGAGCGAATCCAGCACGCTGTTGCCGCCAAGCGCCTTGTTGAAGCGGATCCAGACACTATCGCCTCGGCCGTCGCCGTTGCGGTCGTAGATGAACGCGGTTTCGATTTGCGGAACCGGAGGTTCTGCGATAGAAATTCCAGTCCAGTTGATGCTCTTGTTCTTGGCTGCGGATGTGGAAATTTCAATCGCGGCATTCGTTACAGTGCCTGTCGCCTTGACGTAGAAAATGTTCTTGCCGTCGATCAGCGTGAATTCGCCGTTAGGAAGCGGATTGCCGAGGGAGTCGCAAGCGATGAGCTTAGAATCGGTTGTCGTGACCTTGACGGCGATGCCGGTATAGCTTGTGGCCCATTCTTCGACGTAGCTCACGTTGATGGGATAGATGCGGCCTGCCCAGAGCTTTTCGTTCTTGTTCAGGTTGATGGGGAGCGTGTCGCTGCTGACGTCACGGCTAAGATCGTTTCCGAGCGGTCTCCAGTACTTATCGACGCAGACCGTGTCTTTCTCGACGATGTCTGCGATGTAGCAGTAGCTCGAGTCAATGATTTCTGCAAAGGCGATGTTCGGAAGTTCCGTTGCCGGGACGGTAAAGTAAACGTCCTTGAATTCCTTCGGGTTGTTCTTGAGGGCCACGCGCACGTAGTAGGTTCCCGGCGGGAGCGCTTGCATGCGGGAGATGCTCGTGATGTTGATGGTGAGCATCGTATAATCGTTCGAGATGGTAATGCCGTTGTAGTAGGCCGTATCGAGCTTGCTCAAGGCTACACCCGTCATCGGGAGGCTCTTGCCGAATAACGTAAAGTTCGAGGGGCCGCGTTCCGTGCGCTTCTGTTCCGAGTTTGCGGAGAAGTCGCAAGCCAGCGTCTTTTCGCGGATGTTCTGCCAAACTTCTTTCTTGATGAGCGAAGGATCCGGCGAATGGTCCGTGAGGAGAATGCTGGATTCCACCTTCAAGTCGATGGACGTTCTCATCATGAAGTTCGACTGGTTGCGCTTACGTTCGGCGTAGAAAATGTGGAACGGATAGGTTTCGCCAGGCGTGAGTCCAAGATCGTCAAGGTTTACAGACCTCATGACTTTCTGGTGCTGTCCGCCGATATCGACGACAAGCTTATTATTGATGAACACCCAGACGTCGTCGTCGCCGTTGAATTCAAAGTACTGGCCCTTGACGTAGACGAACTCAGCCTGAATCTTCATCGTGAATCCGAAGTTGTGGTGGCCCGGGACGTCGTTGCCTGCGCTGATGGAGTCGTAGTGCGGGTTTTCGATGGTGTGGGCGCTGTCGAGCCAACGGAAATCATCGAGGAAGAAAAGACCGTGTTCCGGACTTTCGTCGTCTTTCTGGCCTTTCCAGAAGCCGTCGTCTGTGAGCGTGAGTTCAAGTTCGCGGCAGGTGACGTTCGTGTAAGTGTTTACGCCATCCGTGTAGAGAACTTCGGGGAGGAACCAGCTATTGAGGTGTGAGGCGTTGGTGCAGTTGGACGGGAAGTTCTTGGCTCTTACAGGAACGCCGTTGGGGCCGAGTTCTTTTTCGACCATTCCGGTGACCGGAGAACCTTTACAGCCGTCCTTGCCAAAGTCTTCGCTAGTGCCGACGCCATACATCGGGACGCCGCGGACGTCAAAGCCCGTTCTTCCGGCACCGCCCTTAGCCCCGTAGTTGGGGAATCCGTCATCGGAACCGTCGGAGTTGATAGATCCGTCGTACCAGTCGAACATCATCACGGGGAGAATCTTGGGGAGGCATTCGCCGAGAACGCCCGGGTATTCGCTAAAGACTTCGGGAGCACCGTATTGGTAGCCGACAACCCAGATGGTATCGCTCAGTGCAATGACGGAATCCAGGCTGATAGGAGTTACAGCCGTTTCGTCTTCGGTCAAGCCTTCGGCGCCAAAGTAATTCAAGCCGATGGTCTGCTTAAAGTAGACGTTCGCACTTCCGGATGGGGCAGTCACGCTGCTTTCGAACCAGCCGCAGTAGGGGGACGGGGCCGTTTTCATGTAGCCTTCTGTTTCGTTAAAGAACATGATGGCGTTCGTGTTTGTCCACGGCGTGAGGAACCGGATGTACTTCTTCGGCTTCTCGGTGATGGTCGGCTTTGTCTTGGAAATGGTCAACGTCTTGTCTTCGTTGATGACAATCCAGATTTCCTGTTTTACGATTTGCGTTGCGTCCGAGAACGATTCCTTGTACCCCGGGAACAGTTCTCCGAGGGTCGGCTTGTTGTCGGGGCTCAGGTCTGTACGGCATGTGCTTCCGTTACAGCCTAGTCCAAACTGCAATCTGCGAACGTCCTTTTTTCCACTCGCTAGGCGTTCGTTGGTGAATTCGATGGTAAAGGTCCCATCTTCAGCCTTTTCTAGAGACTGGTATTTGTAATTGCTTTCGTTGTCGGCATAGTATAAAACGTTGCCGTCGTATATGATGTGTGCAACAGCAACCGTCTGCGCTAGCGCGCAGGCGCTGAAAATTGCCAAACACACCAAAACCCTGCATAAAAGCGCACTGATCCTCATCCGTGACTCCTAAGATTAGTGTTAATCCCCTGTCCCACAGTGTTTTTCCCATACACAGCGCCAAAGATATAAATAAAAGAAACGTTTATGAATTTTTCAATGGCAAAAGTGAGGCTAAAATCCTAATTTTACACCTGTAAGTTCAAAATTGGAGATAAAAATGAATCGTGTTTACTTAGTTGCAACGGCTGCCTCCAAGATGGAAGCCAAAATCCAGGAAATCGTCGATGCCGTTACGAAGGCTGGCCTCATAGCCTCTGTCTATAAGCCGCTCAATGTCGTGAACGCTGCGGATAGCGTCGAAGAAATCAAGGCTGGCAAGTCTGCCGTGCTCATGGAAAAGATCTGCGCCGACTTCCTCGCCCAGGATTTTGATGCTGTCGATGCTGTTGTCGTTGAAGGTGCTACGGGCATGAACGATGTGATTGCACACAAGTATAACGACGATCTCGCTTCTGCTCTCGATGCCAAGGTTTTTGCCGATGGCGAAGATGCAGAACTCTTCTGCCCCAAGCGTTTGCTCCGCTGTGAAAAGTGCCTCGCCGGTGACCTCGCTGCTCCGGCTGCTGAACGCCGCGTAAGCCAGGCCATGTTCCGCGCAAGCCTTCTCTCTAAGGCTTCCAAGTGCGTGAAGCGCATTGTTCTCCCGGAAGGTTCCGAACCGCGTACCGTTCAGGCTGCATGCCTCGCCGTGGAACGCAACATTGCCGTGCCGGTTCTCATCGGTAAGAAGGCCGAAATCGAAGCTACTGCAAAGTCTGTAGGCGTGAAGCTCCCGGCCAACATCGAAATCATTGAACCGAGCGCAGAACTTGCTGAAAAGTATGTGCCGACTCTCGTGGATCTCCGCAAGGCTAAGGGCATGACTCCGGAACTTGCTCGCGCAGCTCTTATGGATAACGTAATGCTTGCGACGATGATGCTCAAGTTCGGTGAAGTCGATGGCCTCGTTTCCGGTGCTATCCACTCTACCGCTGATACGCTCCGCCCGGCTCTCCAGATTATCCGTACCGCTCCGGGCGTCAAGTCCGTAAGCTCCGTGTTCTTCATGTGCATGAAGGACAAGACTTATATCTACGGTGACTGCGCTATCAACTTGAACCCGCTCGCCGAAGAACTTGCCGATATCGCTCTCCAGTGCGATGATACTGCAAAGGCTTTCGGTCTCCCGAGCCGCGTTGCTATGCTTTCTTACAGCACCATCAATTCGGGCAAGGGCCCGGATGCCGACCTCGTCGTGGCTGCTACTGCTGCCGCCAAGGCCGCCCGCCCCGAAATGCTCGTCGATGGCCCGCTCCAGTACGATGCTGCTACCGTTCCGAGCGTTGGCGCCCTCAAGGCCCCGAACAGCCCGGTCGCTGGCAAGGCTACCGTGTTCGTGTTCCCGGACCTCTCTGCCGGTAACATCGGTTACAAGGCTGTGCAGCGTTCTGCCCACGGCACGATCGCTATTGGCCCGATGCTCCAGGGCTTGGCCAAGCCGGTGAACGACCTTAGCCGCGGCGCCCTCGTCGAAGACATCGTCTACACGATCGCCCTCACCGCTGTTCAGGCACAGAAGTAAGAGACAAGGGAAGGCTCCGCCCTTAAAAAAATGACGGATTGAATCCGTCATTTTTTTTGTCGCCTACTACAACATCAGATTGTAGGTTATACCACCAGTCAAACTAGCGTGTTGTTTTGAATATTTATCATCAATTCCTGTCAAAACGCCGCCTACAGTAAATTCGAATTTTTCGTTGAGCTTATAGCCTAGCGTGAAATAATGTGAAGTTATAGCGGCAAGACTATGTTTTTCGCCTTCTATATCAAGATCACGATAATAGTAGCTTAAACTGTAATTAAAGAAGAAGTTGTCTACGAATACTCCGGCAAATAATCCTATAAATAAATCTGAGTTAAATTCAGACTCATTTTTGCTGTAAGGAACGTAAGAGGTGCAGACTTCATTTGTCCATAACACTGTTCCATCAAGAGTTACATTTTGTTTCTTTGTTGCGGTACATCTTTCAATATCATATTGAACGTTACCGTACTGATAGAACGTGCCTATAAAACCGCCGAATTCAAAATGAGAAAAATTCCAGCCTAATGTAAAATGATGGTATATCCCATCATCTATACCCAGACCCAAACCGAGTATTAGCGTGTTTATTTTGTGCAAATAGTCGAGCTTGCCGGCAACTTCTATACCGCCCATTTCATACTCTTCATTTCCTTTTTTGCTAATACTCACGTTCTCGCGACTGGAAATGTTTATCTTTCCATTGATTTTCAACACGTCGGAATGAACGGCCAAATTCGTATTGTATCCATGAACTTCGGGAGCATCGGATGTCGAAACTTTCAGTTTATTGATGCGAGTGGATGTGGCTGTGCAACCCTGCAAAAATAAAACAGAAAAAAGAGTTGTTGCTATAAAAAGCCTTTTCATAAAGCCTCCCTCTTAAGAATCGGCCCGAATAAAAGAATGTTCTGCTAATAAAAAAAATACTCATTATTTCATTATAAAATAATGAGTTTCTATAAATATTTACTTCTTTTTGTACTTTGCTCTTTGCGCTTCGATATCTTTCTTGATTTTTTCGCTGGCGGCTAGGCTTTTGGGGGAGAGCTTTTCTTTGTGCTTGCGGTAGATGACCTTCCAGAGTTCCTTGAGGTGCCAGCGAGCGCGTTTGTCTTCGAGAACGAATCCTGGGCGCACGCCTTCGTCAAGCCCGCGGTCAATCAGGTCTATCGCCTCGTCGTAGCGCTTCTGGTCGTTTCGCAAGTCTGCAAGGAAGTAATAGTTGTAAATATCCTTGCGGTTCTTTTCTAGCGCCAAAGTGAGGTACTTGTCGGCGAGTTTGGAGTCCGGCCAAGAAAGCAAAAGCGGAACGTAGGGCAACACAAAGTGGAGTCGTCCTAAAATCTGGTAGTCCTCTGCTGCGGTCGCGACATCACGTACTTTTTCGGCAACACCTTCCTTGAGTGAAGATAAAGTATTTCGTTCGGAGCCCCACATCGAAAGTGCGGACGCATAGACGTGAGCGATTTCTTTGTTGTTCGGGAACTTTTCGTAGGCGCTCTTGCTTGCGTCCATCAAGGAATCCAGATGGAGTTGGCGGTCCTTTTCGTCGAATGCGACAAAACGGAAGCAAAAGTAGAGCGTGTTGACGTAACCCGTTGTTGCGGCTTCCAAGACGGTGGAATCCTTCATCGCCTTGCGGTAATTCTCCTTCATGATCCTTGCGTTCTTGGCGTCGGCCTTGTCTCCATTGGCGCGTAACGCTCTTGCCGCATAACAAGAATCGGCAATGTGCAAATAGCTGTTTGCACTTGCGAGACTTGCTGCAAGCAACAACGTAACGACAATGTGAGTCGCAAGTTTCATGAAGACGCTTAAACTTTCCAGTTCTGGAGGAGTTTATTGACCATGGCAATTCGGGTCTTTTCTTCGTCGGTGCCGTGGAACGTCTTGAACAAGAGATTGCGGTATTCCATCAAGGCTGTGCGGATTATGACTTTTTCTTCTTTTTTAAGCATGATGAATAAAATAATTAAAAATGGTTACTTGCTGCGCTTGCCCTTTCCGGAGAAGTAGTCTTGCTGGCGGGTTGCACCGAGGACGGCGTGCCAGAGAGTTCCGTTGGGGTTGATCTTCTTGCGTTCATTGACCGCGTATTCTATAGGAACGTGGGCGAATGCACCGTTCATGCTGCCGACGACCATGTCGGTCTTGCCAGCCATACCGGCGTGGACGGCACTTTCTGCAAGCTGGAAGCAGAAAATGGCGTCGGTTCCCTTGGCGGGAATGCTACGAACCATGTAGCTCGGGTCAAAGTACTTGATGTTGATTTCCTTGCCGACTTGGTCGAAGTGTTCCTTGATCTTGCGGGCGAGGAATTCACCGATATCGTTCTTCAAGATGTTTCCGCTAGCGTCGCGGCGTTCTTCCTGGTCTTTGAAGAGGTCTTGTCCGGCGCCTTCGGCAACGGCGATCACGGCGTGCGTCTTGCCGCTTGCATAACGGCTTTCGAGAGCCTTGAAGAGGCCGCCTTCGCCTTCGAGTTCAAACGGGACTTCGGGCACGAGGCAGAAGTTCACGACGGTTGTGGCAAGCGATGCGTATGCGGCGATAAAGCCGGAGTCGCGACCCATGAGCTTCACGAGGCCAAGTCCATTGTAGGCACCGTTTGCTTCGATGTGGGCGCTTGTAATCACGTCTGTAGCGCTGAGGACGGCGGTTTCGAAACCGAAGGTCCTGTCGATGAGGTTCAAGTCGTTGTCGATCGTCTTCGGGATGCCGATGATGGAGATGGGCTGCTTACGCTTCTTGACTTCTTCGGCAATGGCGTGTGCGCCGCGGAGGGTGCCGTCACCGCCGATGCAGAACAGCACGTTGATGTTGAGGCGCATGAGCGTGTCGACCATGACTGCCGGGTCTTGCGTACCGCGGGAGCTACCGAGAATGGTACCGCCGTCTTCCTGGATGGAGTCGACCACATCCGGATCGAGAACGATGGGGGAGTAGCCGTATTCCGGATTCAGGCCGCGGTAGCCGTAAGGGATACCGAAGATGTTCTTGACGCCGTAGTCGAACCAGAGCACCTGAACGAGGCCCTTGATCACGTTGTTAAGGCCAGGGCAGAGGCCTCCGCAAGTCACGATGCCAGCGCGAGTCCAGGCCGGATCGTGGAAGATGGTTTCGCGGGGGCCAGCCACTTCGAGGGAGGGAATCTGGATGCCCTTTGCGGCGTAGTCAGAAATAAGCTTGACGTCGGTCGTGAGGCAGACCTTGTCGTTTTCGGAAACGAACGGGACGCCTTTCATCGGAGACTTGAGTGTCCCCTTGCCGACCGTTTCGATGGAAAGATCGTAATCCGCAGGATTTTTGATGATATCGTCTTGAGTCATGCCACGTCTCCTTAAAAAATTAGGGCTTCCGCACTATTGGCGGAACGCCCAAAAAATACATAATGAAAGACTAAATGGACAGGGACGGGAAGTGGATTTTTGTGCGCAGACCGGGGTTTGCGTTTTCCAATTCTATGGTCATATTACATAATGTGCATAATTTCTTGACCATCGAAAGCCCAATGCCCGTGCCGCTTGTCTGCCTAGTCATTTCATTTTCGACTCGGTAGAATTCCTGGAAGACTTTCTTCATTTCGGAGGGCGGGATACCCGGACCGTAGTCGCGGACGGCGAGGTACATGTCGGTTCCCTTGATTCTCAGTTCCACGTTGATCATCTTGTAATCAGCGTTCTTCGAGAACTTGAGCGAGTTATCGACGAGGTTCATCAAAATCTGCATGATGGCGTCGCGGTCGATCATGAGGCTGATGTTGTCGGCGTCGGTATCCGAAGAGACCGTGAGTTCGAATCCTTGCTTTTCGACGTTCCTGCTGTATGTCGAGACGAAGTCGTCGAGCACGTCCTTGGGCTTTGCCATGCGGAGTTGCACGTTCCAGCGGTTTCCGTCGAGTTTCGAGAGGTTCAGCACGTTCTGGATGAGTCGCGAAAGACGGTCGGCTTCACTGGCGATTTGTCCGTAATACTTCTGCTTCTTTTCTTCGCTTGCGACCCAGGAGTTTTGCAAAAGTTCTGCATACATCTTGATGGCCGTGAGCGGAGTCTTGAGCTCGTGCGTAATGGCAGAGACAAAGTCCTGACGCTTGGCGGCAAGCTTCACGCGGCTTTGCGTCATGTGGTAAAGCGAAATGAGACCGACGGCAAGCACGGTGAGCATCAGGAGTCCGATGAACCATACAAATTCACCACCGGGAGCGCGCTGCGTCGTGTACATCTTGAACGTAATGTCCGAAAGCGGAGCCTGCAAGGATTCCGAGAGGAGTTCCGTCGTGATGTTGTTGCGTTCGCCGAATGCGACAAAGGACCTGTTCTTATGAATAAACGTGAGGACGAGTGGGTCTTGCTGGTTCCCCTTGGTGACGCCCTTGTACTTTTCGATTTCGTTTCTGACGAGGTTCGTGAGGTAGGCGCGTGCATCGACGATAAAGCCTTGAATGAACACGTCCATGCCGCGGCGGACCGTGCGGTGGAAAATGATGTAGTTCGAATCGACGATCGTCTGGAAGAAGTCGATTTCAGCTTCCATCGAGTGCGTCGTTTCGGTCTTGATGAGACTAATCAAAAGTCCGGTCGTATCGAGCTTCGTGGATTCCACACCGAAAGCGAAGTCGCCAGTTTCGGTAATTTGTTCGACACGGGGCTTGTTGTTCTTCTTTTTCTTGCGGACGCTCGAAATGTCCAGATCTTGTTTGTAAATCTGGTCAATCAGCCTGCTGTCGTTCTTGTGCGTCGAATCGAGTTCTTCGGCTCCGTTCGACGGGAGCATGGCCGTGAGCGTTGGCGAAATGGCGGGGAAACCGGACGAGTTGAGAATCTGGCTGATCTTGTTACGGATCGCCACGCGCTTTTCCCTGTCGACCATCGGGATTTTTTCAAGAACGCCATCGGGGAGTACCGGTGTGCTCAAGTTTCCGGACGGGTCAATCTGGAAATGCCCGACGAGCCCGACGTAGTGGCTCCTCTGCGGAAATTCCGCCAGTTCGGACATCGTGATTTCTTCGCCGCCAAAAACAGGGACGGAACGGATGAATCGATAGTCGGCGTAAGAGCGCCTGTCTTCAATCGCCAAATCCGCCGAGATGTTCTTGTTCAAGTTCTGAAGCACAGAGAAGGCGTGCTCCTTGTAACCAAAGAGCGACGACGCTTGCAACTGCGCGTAGGAATGACTCAAAAGCACTATTACGGGAATCGCAATAATGATAAAAATCGCCACAAAAATGAGACGATCTTTAGAGGCATGGATAAGGCTCCGAAGAGCCTTGATCCTGCTAGAGAGGTATGTAGATAACTTAGTTATACGGATTTCTCGCATTCTGGAGCCGAGCGCATCTGGTAACCTTCGCCGCGGAATGTGACGAGGAGCTTCGGATGTGCCGGATCATCTTCGATCTTCTTGCGCAGCTTGGTAATGTGAATATCAACCGTACGGGTATCGACGGATTCTGCATTTTCGTAACCCCAGACCTTGCGGAGGAGTTCGGAACGCGGAATGGCGTGGTCGCGGTTGTTCCAGAGGTATTCAAGAATTTCGATTTCCTTGCGGGTGAATGCAAGTTCTTCTGTACCACGGACGCCCGTGTATTCACGGAAGTTCACGCGGAGGTTGCCGGCGACGAGCTTGCCTTCGTTTTCCATGGTCTGGCGGCTGCGGCGGAGCACTGCTTCGATACGTGCAAGGAGCATCGGGACGGAGAACGGCTTCGGGATGTAGTCGTCGGCGCCGAACTTGAGGCCGTTGATGATATCGTCATCGGAATTCTTTGCAGAAAGGATGATGATCGGGAGGCTCTTGTCCTTTTCACGGATCTTGTCGCAAACGGTAAAGCCGTCCATGCCCGGAAGCATGAGGTCCAGGAGTACGAGTCCGTACTGTCCGGAAAGGGCTTCGGCAAGGCCTGTTTCGCCGTCAACGACGTGCTTGACGCGGTAACCGTTGAGTTCGCAGAGGTCTACGAGACCTTCGGCAATGGCAATTTCATCTTCGATGATGAGGATGTTCGTGCTGCTTGTATTTTGTGTCATTCTTGAATACCTACTCTCTTCTAACCAGCTGGTGTAAAACTCTTTGATGAATTAAAGGGCAAATCCGCCACCGAGTTCAAATGCAAAGTGACCCGGGTCGATGTCGGCATCGTAGTCACCGCCGATGTAGCACTTGACGTTTGCATAAGCTGCGATCGGGATGATCGGGAGCTTAGCGCGGACACCGGCGAGAATGTGGAAACCGATGCTCTTGTTGAGGCCTTCGTCGGTAGCAAGTTCGGTGACTTCCCTGGCGAGCTTCTTGGCAATTTCTTCCGGGTCGTCGATCGGGAGGTTCTCGTTTTCAGCCTTGAGCTTGGTGAGAGCCTTGTCAACGAACGACTTGTTCAGGACGAACGTGTTGAGGTGCATCGTGATACCTGCACCAACGTACGGGGTAATCGGAAGAAGCGGGATGTCGAACGGGTAGTTGACGGAAAGGTCGGCATTCATAGCAACGTACTTCGGAGTTGCCTTAGCAAACGGGGTGCCGCCGAGTTCAATTTCGAGAGGAATTTCCGTGTCTTCGCCAACCCAGAGAGAGGCATTGTAAGATGCAAACTGGATGTTGAAAGTACCTTCGATGTCGATGAACGGGAGGATGTCGACCCATGCCTTGAAGCCGAAACCCTGGATGTAGTCGAAGTTGCCGTGGCTAAAGCCGAGCTTGCCTTCGTAACCTTCAAAGTCGGATCTTCCAGCTTCGTTGAGGGTCGTACCGACGTTCGGGGAATAGTGGAAGCCAATGCCTGCGATTGCAAATGACTGGGTGGCAAGCATTGCTGCTGCTGCAAAAATAAGTTTGAAATTCATGGATATACTCCCTGGTATGTTTTTGCTCTTGAAACTAAATAAATATTTAGAAAAATGGTGTTTACAATTTAGAAAATGATGCTTTTTAGGTGCTTTCTGCCAGGTTTACTTTACCGCAGGCACAAAGATGAACTTCTTTTCGCCCTTTTTGACGTTGACGTTGTCGAACTTGAATACCTTGACTGTACCGGCAGCGCCCTCGGCTGCGACCGTGACGGCGTGCGATCCGGCTTCAACCGGGATTCGCGTCATCTGGAAGGAGTTCGGCAAGAAGAGGGCGATGCGGAGGTCGGCCTTTTCAAGCTGGCTCTGGGCGACGTCCGTGCCGATGCTCGTGAAGAGATTGATGAAGGCGTTGTCGGTCTTCATGGCCTTCTTGGCGGCCTGAGCGGCAATGGTACGGAGCACGACGCGGATGGCGGTGCGGGTCATGGTCGATGCAAAGTCGTCCTTGAGGTTCATTTCGAGTTCCTTGTCGAGCGCCATCACCTTTTCGGGACGGATGCCGGACTGGTTGTCGACGGAAACATTAAAGTGGTCCACTTGGCTCTTGAACGGATGGGCTTCGGGGAGGGCGAAGCTGATGTGGAACGTTTCGCCGTTGCCTGCGCCTGCGACAGACGGAGCGATCATCGTGGTGCTTTCCATTCGGCCGGTCTTGCCGTCCTTGTAGGTGAGGTTCAATGCGCCGCCGCTCACGTAGGTACCGGACAGGTAAAGTTCTCCGAGGATGGGGCTGTGACCTGCGTAACCGATAACGATGATTTCTTGGCCCATGTCACGGACGGCTGTGGCCTTGGGGGTTTCCGTAGAGCCGTTCAGCCCGAGCGTCTTGATGTCATCTTCACGATCGGAGCGCTTTAAACTTTCGATGATGAATTCGCGGACTTCCTTGGGGAGGTTCAAAATGTTTTCGTTATAGGCCTTGACCGTCTTGTAGTAGGCAATCGCGGCTTCGTCCGGTTCGCCAGCCATTTCGTAGACGAGTGCGGTGAGGTAGCGCAAGAAACCGTTATCGTTCGTCTTGTCGTTGTCCTTTTGGTAAAGGGCGTTCATCGCCTTCTGTGCGCGGTTCACTTCGACCATGGCGCCGTCAACATCCTTTTGGGCGAGGTAGTTCATGATCTGGAGTTCGTGGAGCACGAGCACTTCGAAGGGGCGGGCTCTGTACGGGCGGACGTTATCGTTAGTGACGATGGCAGCTGCTTCGTTCGAGATGGAACGCGTGTAGAGGTCGTCGTAAATCTTTTCGGCCTTGTCGAAGTTGGCGGAACTTTCCTTGAAGTTTCCGTTATAGTGGTAGAGGACGCCCAAGTCGAAATAGTAGAGGAATTCGGTGTTGTCGCCGTAAAGGTCTTCCTGCTGTTTTTTGACTTCAGCGATGGTGGCTTCGTAGCCCTTGTTTTCGAAGACGGGAGCAAGCGCCTCGTAGCGCGTCATGGACTTGTTGGCACAGCCCGTAAAAAGGACTGTTACGGTAGTAAGGAGTAAAAGTAAATGTTTCATGGTATGGTGTATATAAATTTGTTGCTTATGGATAAATCTACATTAAAATAATGTTATAAATGTCTGTTCTGGGACGAATATATGCAAAATATGGGTTCAGTATCGAAAAAATTTTTTTCTACATTCATTGTTATGATGTATAAACGAATTTCCATTTTGATTTTGACCGTAATGGTTTTGTGGTTCGGAGTTTCTTGCGAATCCTCAAAGCCAGAAGTCGATGTCCATCAGATGAAAATGGCGGCGTGGCCCGGATTCTTTTTGAAGATTGCCGTGGACTGGTATATGCCGGATGCCGTTTGGACCGTCAAGGATTCCCGTTCTGTCGATATTGCGGGTAAAGTTATTTTTCGAGACCAGCCTGTAGAAGTTGTCTTGAAATCACGCTTGCCCAAGAACGATTCCCTGTGGACGATTGGGCCGTTTATCAATAACCGTGCGGCGGATTCTCTGGAAACGGTTGAATTGTTCGATGGCATGGCGCATGCCGTCGCAAGAACGCTCTATCAGGTCATGCAAGAGAGCCTGTTTGAACCGAAGGAACAAAAGTTCAGCAATGCTGCCCTCGATAGCCTTGAAGTGGTTCGTCGTAAGTGCGAACAGTATGCGACAAATCCCAAGATCTTTAAGACTCTGCCTGTCGTCATGCAGTCCGAAAAAACGATGGCCTTGGCGGAATGCATGATCAGCAATACGCAGAACGAAGAAATCATCCGTTATTACTCGAATGCCGAAAGACTTGCGCAATGGGGTTTGGCTTATCAATTCGCCCCGCCAAAAGTTCACGAGTACGTTAACGGGATGCTTATGGTAGATTCGGCGTTGATGTCGTACTTTAAAATCAAGAACGAAAACGGCGTCTTGAAAAAGATGGAATAAAGAGTGGATACAAAAATGGCCCGACGTTGAACGCCGGGCTTTTGCTTTTTTACATCTTTACGCTGCTCTGGGCCACGTACTTCTTGATCTTCTTGTCGCCGATCCAAAGCTTGCGATGGCTCTGGATGTCGGTGAGTTCCATGTCGATCTGGTAGAAGACCACCTGTTCGCCGCCTTCCTGGTCGACGACAGAGTTGATGGTACCGGTGAGCATGAGGTCTGCGCCGATTTCCATGCCGGCGTCCTTCTGCGTTTCTTCGGTGACGTTGCCCTGCTGGTCGGCAAGTTCGTCACGGAGGTCTGCGCGTTCGTTCTTGTTGGCGACGAATTCAGCCCTGCCAGAGTTGATGAGGGCGCGTTCGATGTCCTTGATGAACGTTTCGACGCGGATGTGTTCGTGGCTCTTGTTGCGGACCTTGCCAATCACGATCGTCGGGACGGAACCCTTCTGGCTGGCATACTGGCTGTACCACGGACGGCTGAGGCAATCGTTGATCATTTCGTCTGCGACGAGACGGGAGTCGGTATCGTTCCAGCTACCGGAAAGGTCGGTCACGGTATTGGCATCGAGACGAGTAACTTTTTTGTTGGTGCCGCTAGAACAGGCGGAAAGGAGAGCGACGCTTGCGCAAAGGGCGAGAATCCAAATTTTAGACATTGTTTACTCCTGATTGGAAAAATATGTTATAAACATACAAAAAAAAGCAAAAAAAAACTCTCCCGGAGGAGAGTTCTTTGAAAAAAGTCGTTTTTTTTCGATTAGCGCTTTTTCTTCTTCTTGGAAGAAGCGGTGGCATCCAGGAATACGTCGACCGTTTCTTCGCCCTTGACCTTCACGAGTTCTTCGGCGGTCTTGCGGTTGCTGCACTGAGCGCGAACCACGTGGTCACCGGCGTCGAGGTTGCGGATAACGAGTTCTGCACCGTCGGTCTTGTCGGACTGTTCACCGTCAACGAAGATGATGCAGCGCGGCGGATTCGTCGTCACCTTGATGTGACCCTTAGGAATCTTGGTGCTGAAGTCGAAGTTGTTGCGGCTGTCGTTGCCCGGCCAAATGTTGACGCGCTTGTTCACGAGTTCAAAACCCTGGTCGATCACGACGAGCGTCTGGCGACCGGACTTGACCTGCATGTCCTTAATCGGGCTCTTGCCGAGAGGTTCACCACCGAGGAACACTTCGCTGTTAGGCGGTTCGGTAATGATGTTGATCGTGGCAGCCTTGCCGCGCGGAGGTGGATCTTCTTCGTCTGCGACGACGGTCGTAAAGAGGAATGCCATCATCAGGGCAAAAATATACAGCTTCTTCATTGGAGGTACTCCTGGTTTTGCTTGTACATGAACTATTACTACTAGAATTTAATCTTTTTTCGTTTGATAAATGTTAAAGTGCCGTAAAAAGTGCGTAAATATTCGCCCCATATTAACTACTTTTGTTCGTATGAAAGCGCTTTACCAGAAAATTCGCAGTTTACAGGGAAAAAATTACGGCCTTTACAAGTCGTTAGCGGAACGTTCATGGGATTTTGGGGACTTTGCCCTGGAATTCCTTCATGTGCAGGGGGACCCGTTTGCCCCGGCTTCCCGTGTGCTGATAAAGTCGAGCTTGCAGATGCTCGGGTTCCCGAGCGAGTGGAGCAGTTCTTTTGAACGCCGCTTGGCCTTGAGCGATTACCTGTACCGTAGGCTTGGTGCCCTGGTGTGCGAAAAGTACCCCGAAAGGGATGCCGCGGTCGTCTTTGACGTTGCTGGACCTGAAATGCTGGTGCGGAATTCGCTGTGGGTCGATAATGGCGAACTGCGGGCCTGCTTGCAGGTGCGCTTGCCGGGCGAAGGCCGCAAGATCCAGGCCGAAGACGCTGCTGAAATTTTGACGATGGTGCTTCCGGATTTGGTGTCGGCGGGCCTTTACAATTCGGGCGCATCCAAGCCGGAAGGTGTCGAGCCGGAACTTTTGGAACATTACCGCGTGCTTGCCGAGCGCAAGGCGATTCTCGAAGAACTTGAAAAAAGAAACTTGGTTGCGTTCGTGCCGGATGGTGCCGTGCTTCCGCGTGCGTCTGGACTCAGCGAACTCCCGATGCAAGGGGCGATTCCGTTTACGGCGCCAGCCGAAATGGAAGTGATGCTTGAAGTTTGCGGCCGCAAGATCCGCGGTATGGGAATCCCGAAGGGCATTACCGTGATTTCGGGCGGTGCGTTCCACGGAAAATCGACGCTGTTACAGTCGCTCACCAAGGCTGTGTACCCGCATATTCCGGGCGATGGCCGTGAAGGAATTGTCGTGAACGAGTCTGCCGTGCGCGTGGGCGTCGAAGATGGACGTAGCGTTCGCGGGATAGACCTTTCGCAGTTTGTACGTGACTTGCCGGGTGGCATTTCGACAAAGGACTTTACGACGTCCTGTGCGTCGGGTTCAACAAGCGAAGCCGCCAACCTCGTCGAAGCGCTGGAATCGGGAAGCGAAGTCTTTTTGATTGACGAAGATTCGTCGGCAGTAAACTTCTTGATCCGCGATGTGCGTGTGCGCAAGTTGCTTGGCGATGGCCGCGAACCGCTGATCCCGCTGACGGACCGCATCCGTGAAATCCAGGGCCGTAGCTTTATCCTGGTGGCGGGCGCCTGCGGGGACTTTTTAGATTTAGCAGATAACGTCATTATCATGGCGTCTTACAAGGCGGAATGTGCAAGAGTCCAAGGAAAGTCCGTTTGCGAGACTTGCACGGATTTGAACGAAGCAGCACTTGCCGAGGCCAAGGCGGTTGCGAATGCCGGTGGTCCGCTTTCGGCGTTTGTGGAACCGAGCCCGCGTAATTTTGCAGAATACGTGAAGCCCCTGCTCCCGGGGCTGCGCCCTGCTTCGGCGGTGGAACGCCAAGTCAAGGTGAAAATTACGGGAGAGACTTTGTTGCAAATCGGCTTCCTCGTTTCGGATACATCCAAGGCGGGATCGCTGATTGACAAGCAGCAGCGCTTTGGCGCAGGCTTTATGCTTTTGAACCTTTGCCAGAACGTGGCAAGCAATAACGATTCTGCGAATGCGGATGCGTCGAAGCCTGCAACGATCATGGAAAGCGTGAATGCGCTTTGCGAAAAAATCAAGAACGTCGGGTTCCGCAACTTGCCGCAGGGCATGAGCCGCGAAATGAGCCTCCCGCGTGCCATCGACATCGCCTGCGTGCTGTACCGCCTCCGCGATAACAAGCGGTAAAACATATTCGCATCGTCACCCCCGTGTTTAGAGGAGTGTGAGGCAAGACACATAGAAGAAGTCTTTCTTCTATGTGATATTTCATTTTGCATACTTTTGAGATTTTGACTCCATAAAAAGGTAAAATACCTAATGGGTGTATAAAATATGGAGTTGTGGAATGGGATGCGAAAAAGTGACTCGCATGCTTTGGGCGGCTGCGGTTTGTGCGTTTGCTTATAGCGGCGCTTTTGCGATTACGGCAAATCCGAACGTAAGTATGGGAAAACCCCTTTATGTTGCGGGATCGTTAAATTCCAATGCAGGCAATAACGTCTATACCGATGGCAAGCTAGATTCAAACCAGATCGCCGTTGTTTCTGATTTTGCGTTGAACGTAGGCCAGGGGCCGACTCGTCTTTTTATCACGTGGGATACGCGTGGTGACGAGGCATGGGCGGGCGAAGACTACGTTTATGCGCAAGGCTGTTTGCACAATTGGATGGCGGGAGCGACCTTACAGAATTTTAAGGTGTTCACGTCTGCGAACTCGACAAACGGCATGGACGGCGACTGGGAATTCGTCACGGCAGTGGGGGAGAGCGGAGCGTCTTCCCGTGGTCTTGCTATTGATTTCGAAGGGAAGTCCTGGTTCCGTATCGTGGCCGATTCTCCGGTGGTGAACTTGGAGGAAGTGAGTGCGTACGATATTAGCAATGGCGGTGACGATACGTGGTTCTTTATGGGGACGAGTATCACCCAGATGGGCATGAAGCAGTTTGCCGTCGACTCGAATTTTTCTCAGCTGATTCATGCGCGGTTTCCTGGCCATTATCCGGCGATGATCCGTGGCGGCGTTGCTTGCGTTGCAAGTCAGGGCGTTGCCGATGCTCTTAAATATTATGCGGAATATGCAGGGAATGTCAAATACTGGGCTATTGAAATGGGGACGAATGACGCTTGGGTCGGTAACGATTATACCGTTGAGCAGTTCACCCGGAATATGCAAATGATTATTGATACGGCAAAGGCCCATGGGATTACGCCGATTATTGCCCGCATGATTGCGACGAACCCGGCTCTTTGCGGTTGGCAGGTGCATCAGGATTATTTGGATGCCATTGACAAGTTGACCAGGGACAATAACTTGCCGCCGGGACCCGATTTTTACAGCTACTTCTTGGCGCATCCGGAAGAACTTTCCGAAGACGGTGTGCATCCGGCCAATCCTGTGGGTGGGCAGTCGATGCACCGCTTGTGGGCCGAAGCTGTTGCTCCCCTGTACGCAAAAGTACAGTACGAACCTATCGCAAATGGTGCTGGCGGTACGATGGGCTCTGTAACGGAATCTAAGGCCCAAAAGGTTCATTTTGCCTTGCCGCAGGTGACTGTCGATGGACGCTCCATTTCGATTTCTAAAGTGAGCGAATCCGTTATCGTGACGATTGTCGATTTGACGGGTCATCTCATCTGGAGCGGAAAAGTCGGGAATACGTCGGATGCTTCGTCGGAATCTTCACTTCTTTTGAATTCGATTCCTGCCGGAAATTACATCGTAAAAATTCGTGGGGCAAAGACTTCTTACAAATCAAGAATCTCGATATGGTAGAGCGATGGCGGTTTATCCGCCATTTTTGATAATGTACTTTGGACTAATGAATTTGTACTTTCGTAAAATTGTATTTGCTATATTGCTGGTATGAGTTTATTGAAACCTATAGTATGCGCCTTGTTGGCTTTGGCTCTTGTCGGCTGTGCCGTGAGCAGGAACCCGAACCCCATGATTCGTTATGGGGCGAATACGGGAGCGTCCTTGGCGTTGCCGGGCATGGCTGTGATGTGTGTGGCCGCTGGCGCTATGGACAATGGCGGTTCTGATGACGATATCGCTATGTTGGGCTTGCTCGGGATTGGTGCTGCCGGAATTGGCTATGCTGTCGGAGCCGTAATTGGCGGGACGGTTGGTTTCTTTAAATGGATGTTCAACGGTTTTGAAAATGATAATGTTACGGCAGGCGGGCCTTTGCCAGAAACGGTGAAGCCGCCTGAAAAGGCGGATGATGAATACGCTCCGAAAACGGTTCAGAACGCCTCTCCTGATACGCTTTATTACAATATGGCTGAATAAAAAAAGACCCTCGAACGAGGGCCTTTTTTGCAATGATTACTTTGCCAAATGCAACTTGCGGAGCACTTTGCCAAGGAGTTCGTTTAGAATGTCCTTCGCGTCCTTGCTGCCGAGGTAACGCTGAATAATGAGCGTGAGCGTAAAGAGGGCGATGCCTGCGGCGCAAGCGTAAACGACAAGTGTGATAAATCCCGTGTTGCGCACGAAATCTCCAGAAATGTGGTCAAGCCCGATGGCGGCTGCAATCATGATGCCGAAGGCTACGAGTGCGCGAGCCATGTTGAGGAGTGCGTCCTTCATGCCGTCGGTGCCGTTCTTTTTAGCCCACATAAAGATCATCGAAATCACTTGCAGAATGGCGCCTGTCGCACCGATAATCGGGACGCTCTTGATGCCGAGTCCGACTTCGGGAGCGCCGAGCAGAATGTAGGCGGGGATGGTCGCTGCGAAGATGCCCGTGTTCAAAAGAGTCGGGACCCACATGCGTTCGCAAGCGTAAAAACTGCGGACGAGCACGGCCTGCAAGCAAAGGCCAAGGCTTACGGGCAAGTACCAGCGGAGAATTTCAGAAATCGCTTCGGTCGTTTCGCGGTGGAATGCGCCACGTTCAAAGAGGATGCGCACCGCCGGGAAGCTTAAAGCCCAAACGGCGACGACTGCCGGAATCAAGATGCAGAACATGCGCGAGAGGCTCTTCCAGATTTTGTGGTTGAGCTGCGGAAAGTCGCCTTCCTTGACAAGCCTTGCCATGTCGGGATAGCTCGTGACGCTGACCGAGAATCCAAAGACCGCGACGAGCGTGTACATCACACGGTAAGCGTAGTTGAGGCTTGAAATACCGCTTGTGCCGAAGTTCGCGCCAAAGCTCCTGATGATAAATTCAAGGCCGAACATGGAGCCCACGCCAAGGGACATCGGGAGCATCATCTTGAAGTAACGGATGATGTCGGGATGCTTCGGTTCGCAAATGAGTTCGTAATGCACTCCGCCGCGCTTGGCGCCAAAAATCTGGAGTGCAAAGAATCCGATGAATGCGCCGACCGGGACGCCCCATGCAAAACCGGCGAGGCCGTAATCGTTACCGGTGTAGTTCGTCAAAGCAAGGCCTGCGGCACCGCCGCCGACAATCGCAATGTTATAAATGAGGCCCGTGAGCGAGGGTATCAAGAACTGCTTGCGCGTGTGCTGTACCGCAACGAGGATGCTACCGACAAAGATGAAGATTTGTCCCGGCAGAATGATGCGTCCGTAGTAAGTCGCGCGTTCCAAAAGTTCAGGTGTCACGCCATCGACAGTCAACAGCGCGATGAGTTCCTTCATCCAGATGAATGCCGGAATCACGAGAATTAAAAGCGCGATTCCAAACGTGTTGAGCACGTTGCTGAAGAATTTCCAGCCGCCTTTTTCGTCACCCGCGACTTTGTAACCCGTAAAGATCGGGATAAAGATAATGGAAAGAAACCCGGTGCTCACGACATGATTCAGAATGTCTGGAATCATGAAGGCGAGGTCAAGGGCGTTTTTTTCGAGCGACACGCCGGCGGCGTGGGCGAGGAGCATTTCGCGGAAAATGCCGAGCACGCGGCTAATGAGCATGCTCACGGCGACAATAATAGCTGCTTTATTCATGGATATCGTAAAATATAGAATGCTTAAATCTTAATTGTGCCTTGATTGTAGTTTTTTTGTATATTTCGGATTATGAAAAAGATATTAGTTCTCATTTCCTTCCTCGTTCTCTCGGCTTTTGCCCAGAACGAAAACGCAAACGTCACGGATTCTGAAAGGACCCTTCAGCGTCCTGCTTACAGTTTCCAAACTTTCGCCGTCGGTTTTTCCGTTTGGCATAACTGGGAAGATTCTGAAAAGAATCCGAAGCGCGACTGGAATACGGCCTTGCCTTTGATCCGTTATGGCCACATTTGGGAAATGACGACTAACGGTGCCATTACGGCAATAAGCACGTTCCATCTTTGCGCTGGTGAAGACTGGGAACTTCACGGCAATATGCTTTTGGGCGGACGTTATTCGTTCCTTGAAACCATGGTCTCGCCGTTTATCGGTGCAGGCTTCGGTGTCGGTATGCAGATCGACAATCACTTCGAAGATTGGGATTTCGGTGAACGCTGGGCTATCGGCATGAGCTTTGGTGGCGAAATCGGTGTGAACCTCTTCCACAATTCTACGCGTCAGCTTGAAGTTGGCATTGGCTACGACTACGTTACCTCTGGCAAGGATTTTGGCAAGGGCTTCGGTAGCTTCAACTTCTTCTTTGGCATTAACTACTAATTCTTAAAAAAGTAGTGCTATGAAAAAATCCGGCTTGCCCGGATTTTTTTTGTTACCTTACACGGCGATTTTAAAATCGTTCAGCGGGGAGACCCGCTTGATTTTGCCCTGTTGCTGCAAGCGTTCGACGAGGATGCTGGGGCGCACATGGAAGAGCCCGGAAAAATACTGGATGCAACGGCGTTCGTTAAAACGGCCGCAGCAGATGAGTTCGCATTCTTCGGCTTCAGAAAGCATCATGTCTTGTGCGAACTTTTCGGCCTCGCGTTCGAGCATGTTTGCTGTTACGGAATCGCTCTTTGCATAAGCTGCTTGCAGGCAGGTGGTGCGGATGGGGTGGTAAAGCACGTGGGCCGCGGCGTGAAAGATCGCTTTGAGAAATTTAGCGTCGTCAGTCTTTGTCGTTGGAATCTGGATGACGGGCTGGTAGCCTCTCCAGTAAAACGCGCACGTCGGCGTCGGGGCGGTAATGAACGGTTCCACTTCGAGGAGTTCGATTCCGCAGTTGTTCAGCACTTCGCGGGCGACCTTGCGCAGGTCTTGACCGTGGAGGAATACGTTTGTCCGCAAGAACTTCATGTTCGAAAGGATAGCTTCGCGGTCTGGCGTGTATTCGGTAGTCGAGCGTTCGATGCGCAGTTCGCCAAGGCGGATCCAGGCGGCGTACGTTTGCGGGTTCGCCGTTTGTAGCGTGGCGCCGTAGTAGTTCTCGAAACCGGCGATACCTCCGACGTTCATGAATCGGAACATGGTGCGCACGAGGTCGTCGTCTTTAACGTTTGCGGGAATGAGCCCCATGCTTTGCAAGGCGCGGACAGGGAACTTGCGGGCCCACGGGATGTACTTTTCGAGTTCCTTGGTTTCGCGAGAGCTTTTGCGGACCTTGCTATTTCCGAATGCAAAATCGAAGGCGGTTTTTACTTCGGCAGAAGTTCCTTCCATTACGCTACTGCGGGGGTAACCAAGACGACGGAAAAGTTCGTCTTGCGTAATGTGCTCCCGTTTTTGAAGTTGCTTAATGGAATCTCTCAAGCTCATAGTTCCAAAATAAATAATTAACGTCGTAAGAGGTGAATTTTATTTCAGTAATTCTTCGGGGACGCATTCGGCCATGGCTTCGTAGGCCTTGGCGCTTGGGTGCAGATGGTCGCCGGAGTCGAAATTGTCGGCGAAACGTTTGGGCTCGTCGTTGTTGCGGACGGCCTTGTCAAAATCGACGCAACCGTCAAAGTCTGGAGCGGTTCTCAGCCATTCGTTGAAGGCCGTGCGGATGATGTCGCGGTTTTCGTTGTAGGTGCGCCAGCCGTAAATCGGGAGAAGCGTGCCGCTGTAAATCTTGAGGCCGAGCTTGCGGGCGTGAGTCACGTAAAGCGAACGGACGCCGTTGATGAGGTCGTCTGCCGTGGGCATGTCACTCCAGGGACGGAACTTGTTGACTTCGACGCCGACGGGGTGGATGATGTCGTTGATGCCGTGTTGCACGATGACGGAACGTGCGCCTGCGACGTTCATTTCGATGGGGAAGCGCGTGGCGCCTTTAAGACCGTAAGCGGCGTAAGTGATACAGCTATATTCGCGCAAGATGCGGGTGCCACTTACAGCGCGACGGATAATCGAGACGTTATTGAAGCCTTCGCGGGCGCAGCGGAGCGTGAGGTAATCGGGCCAGTCTTGAGCCGTGATGGAATCGCCAAAGCAAACAAGTGCAAAGTTCTTTTCTTCGGTGAAAATGTCGATGGTGTTGAGGAAGTAGATCCAGTTTGTATTGCGCGTGAGGTCGTCGGGGAGTGTTACTGATTTTGCGAAATTGCCGTAGCTGTATTTGCCGCCAGAAAGCGGGCCCGTGATAGCCGTGCCGGCGTTCATTTGCGTGAAGTCGGCGAAGTACATGCTGATGTCGAACGTTTCGCCTGCGGTCACGTCGAATGTAATTTCGTCACTCAAGATTTCTTCGCCTGCGGGAATCGTGGCGGAAACGTTACCGTTAAAAGTGATGACGGTTGGAACGTAGGACTGCGTGGTGCATGTTTCGCGTGCAGCGGACTTCGCGGATTTGGCAACGTACGCTTCGCTGATGGTTACGGGATCTGTACCGGTGAGATTCGAAAAATGAAAGCGCAACTTGTTTCCCGAGAAACAGGCGCGAATCGGATAACGTAGCGTTAAGTCCTTCGCGTAAGTGGCTTCTTTCCTGTCTGTGATGGAGGTGGCGTTGCCCCAGCATGCGACCCATTTCGAAAATTTTTCTGGCATATTGACTCCGCAAAATGATGACGATGTGCCAATAATAGATAATTTGAGAGCGCTTTGCTAGGTGGCGAAAATCTTTTCAAACAATATGTAATGAAACTCTTGAAAATATTCATATTCTAAAATGGAATAATTTGTCTTAGTTTATTATAAATAATATGAATAAATTATTTTAAACCACGCTAGAAATGGCTTGTGTAAAGCTATTGAAACAATGAAAACGTTTTTTTATGAAAAAACATTTACTGTTTTTCTATGTCAAATCGTTGGTCTGCTGCAAGTGCGTTGTGGTATTTTGATTAAAAAAAGGAGGACATCATGAAAAACATGAAATACAAACTGTTCGCAATCATTGCAGTACTTGCACTCACTGGCTCCATCATTTTTATGTGTTGCGGTGGCGATGATGGGCGTAAAGAAAAAGATGATACCACTAGCGTCGATGATTATGATGATGAACGTGTGGAGCTTGCAACAACCATCGAAATGACTGCGGAACCAAAATCGCATTCCTTAGCGGATGAAAAATTTGCAAGAGATGTAGATAAAGTATTGAAAACGGTAAGCGGGCTCTCTACAGCAGGTAAAACGGTTCTTGGTGGGAAACGTGGAAAGTCATCTTTGGGCGTTTCGTATTGTATGAAGGCTCCTAGATCAGGTGGCATCAGCGATGGCATGTTGTCGCTTCTTTCGAGTCGAACAGAGCCTTCTGCAAGAAAAACCAAAACTCGAGTCTCGACAAGTTACGAAAGTGGCGATGATGACGACGATGAACCCGCATCTCGAAAAGGCAAAAGAGGTGGCAAGTATAATGGCCGAAGGTCTGGGCTACTCACGGCTGGTGAGTGGAACGACTTGAGTCATTGGGGCTACTGGGCGGAACTTCTGGACGATGAGAGTTATAGCGGGAAGCCGGGGTACTGGGAATTCTATCCGGAAAATCTCGTCGTGGTAAAAGTGGTGGACGATGATAATGTTGGCATCGCTAACGTTTCCGTGGAACTATTTAACAGCAGTTCTCTGGAGTTTGCCGCCAAGACGGATAATGCCGGGTATGCTTACTGCTGGATAAATTTGTTTGGCGAAAGCAATCGGAAAATCAGTGCAAAGGATTATTCGTTGAAAGTCGATGGCGATTGGGTGAAAAAGCCGATCAAGCTCACGACCAAGCAAGACAAAAAACTCAATGTCAACGTCGTTGTAGATGATGGCATCAGGCATCCTAAAGCGAGAGCCGATGTCGCGTTCATCGTCGATGCGACGGGCTCGATGAGCGACGAAATTAAGTTCCTCAAATCGGATCTCAGCTACATCATTGACCACGCAAGTTCAGAAAGCAAAGTGGCATTGCGTACGGCGGCACTCTTCTATCGCGACGAAGGCGATGCTTACCTCACGCGCGCCAATGACTTCACAAAAGATGCATCCGAGACGCAAGAATTTGTTTCGAGGCAGGATGCTGATGGCGGTGGTGATTACGCCGAAGCGGTGCATTCTGCGCTTGAAGCCGGATTGGAAGATCTTTCTTGGAATGCGTCGGCACGCGCACGTATTGCGTTCCTCATTCTCGATGCTCCCGCACACCATAACTCTAACGTTATCGAAAGCCTGCAAAAATCCATCAGGCGCTATGCCAAGCATGGCATCAAATTGATTCCGGTAGCGGCAAGCGGCATCGACAAGGATACTGAATTCATGTTGCGATTCTTTGACCTTGCCACCGGCGGCACGTATGTGTTCCTCACTGACGATAGCGGTATTGGAAATTCCCACATCAAGGCATCTGTGGGAGATCACAAGGTGGAAAGTCTTACTGAATTGATGGTAAGGCTTATCAAGAAATACGTAAAATAAGGAGGTGACTCATTCCAATACAGAAGTAAATAACATTAACATTTCCCTTATAGGCAGTCGCCCCGGCAGTACGCCGGTGACGGCTGCTTTGCTGAAATCGTTTGCAGAAAAAGGAAAACCGTGCCGTAAAAATACAGCACGGTTTCTTGAATGATGTAGGAGAGTTCTAGGAAATATAAGCTTAGAGCTGTACCGTCAAGCCGATGGCCATCGGGAGGCAAATCTTGTCTGTTCTGAGTCCGCCATCGTCCATGTCGAGGTAGGTGTAGTATCCGCCTTCGCCAGCATAGAATTGAAAGCCTGCTTCAAGGAATACGCCCAAGTTCTTAGTAAACATGTGCTGCAGACCAAAACCGAAAACCAAGCGCCAGTAGTGGAAACGGTCTTCTTTTACGCCGCCAAGTTCTTCATGGTATATATGGTCGTTTGTTCTGCCGGTGAGCCATTCGGAAGCGTGGAATACGTAAGGGCCCGATAAACCGTTGAAACGGTAAGCGACGCCGATACCGCCCATGAAATCGTAGTCGGAATCATATCCGAGCCAGTGGACGTTTCCGGATAAATGTCCGTTCAGGAATGTCTGCTCAACGCCGACCAAACCGTGGTAAGCTCCACCATAACTTGCGAAAAGGCTTGTCTGGGCGAAGCCGATGCTTGCCAAGAAGCACAAAAACATGATGATCTTTTTCATTCTTGTAGTTCCTTTGTTTTAAACGTTGACTTTTGGTTGGTTTTAAACAACCGTTCTCTACACTTAAAAATTAGTTAATCTTTTATATTTAAACAATAGAATCTAAAAAACAAAAATATCGAAATTTTGCAAATTTAAACGATAATAAATTTAAAATGAAATTTTTATAAATCTAAAAAACAAAAAATGCAATCCATAGAACAAAGCTGTTTGTCGCATGTTCGTTTGCATGTTTATGTTTGGCCTTGCTTGACGGCTATGCTCAAAAAGATGTATCTTTGTAGAGAAAGATCATTCTTGCAGGAGGTCGATGGTATGTCTGATTCGTTGAATGAAAAGCAGGATGCCAACTTGCAAAAGAAAGAAGAACGCATTAAGAGAATGCGCAACTGGCTGGGGGTAAAGGAAACTTCGTCGCTTGGCGGCTACGCCGATGATAGCGGTGGAGTCGTTTACGGTGACGGCCATTCTGGATGGAATCGATAAATGCTTTTGTCTCCTCAAAAAAAGTTATATTCACAACATAGATCCAAGGCGCAAAATGTCAGTTCTTTCGTTTAAGACATATTGTATCGAGAATTATGCCGAACATAGCGGCAAGGCTTCTAGCGAAGTCTACGAGCTTTTTGCGCACTCTGGTTTGCTTAAAATGTTGCAAGACGACTACGAAGACTTGCACGGCATGGGCAAAGAATACCTGATGGATTTTTTCGACAAGTGGTTTAGCGGAGCTGCAAAATGATTTTATACCATGGTTCCGATATAGAAATTGTCACGCCAAAGATTATCACCTCCGAAAAGGGGCGTGATTTTGGATTTGGCTTTTACACCACAACCATCAAGGAACAGGCGGAACGCTGGGCCAAACGCATTGCAAAATTGCATGGGCACCAAGATGGCAAGCCCCATACTCCTGTCGTAAGTGTTTTTGAGTTTGACGAAATTGCCGCTCAAAATCTGAAACAAAAATCTTTTAATGAAGCTTCAATGGACTGGCTTGAGCTAGTTGTCAAATGCCGTTCAGACCTCAAGTATCGCCATGATTACGATATCGTGTTTGGCAAAATTGCAAATGACAGCGTCGGTGAAACCATCGAATACGTTCTTGCCGGAGTCATGCGCAAGGAAGATGCGATTGAACGATTGAAGTTCGAAAAGATTAACGACCAGATGTGCTTTAATACTGAGGCATCGTTGAAAACGATTCGCTTTGTTGAATCATATACTTTGAAGGTGTTGCATGGCGACCGATACGCATCATCTTATTAAGTCTATTTTGATTCCGCAAGTGGCATCTATGCTAATGGAAACTTATTCCATTTCGGAGAATGATGCCATACGAATCGTATATACGTCACCTACGGGCAAATGCCTTGATGACGACTCACTTGGACTTTATGGACAAAGCGCTCACTATATTTGTGGGCTAATTGAGAAGGATATTCAGAACAATCCGGAGCTGCTGAAAGAGGCGGAGTGAGGGAGAATAAGGGGTGCTTGTGCATGAGTTTAATAAAATTTTCAGTTAACTAAATCGAAAAAAAAACGCTGTTATTTTAGCGTCTCTAGATTTATTTTCAGCGATAAACTCGTTTACAAGATTGAAAATGTGTTGGACTTGTTACTCCATTAAGTATTTTGCGAGACGATATAACGAGCTTGAAAACTTTCTTTTAGCAGGTTCTTTTTTTATTTCAGTTTGATCATAGATATTTTTTATTTCTTGCCATATGTCGTCAGATATTATTTGCAAGTTTACATCGTTGATTGCTTTTTTCAATTTTTTTTCTTTTGTTTTTGAAATGTCATCTTTACTCGTTGCATCAATTTTTATTATTGATGAATTTTCATTCATTCCATATATTACAATTTTTTTTTCATTAGGCTTTAGCATATTTCTCCTATGCGTTGCATAATTCCCACGAATTTAAATAATCATAAATATCTTCTGCGATACTTTGGATTAATGGCGGGTCAAATTTTTCATCGAAACAATTTTCTTCTGCGGAATCGATGCATAAAAAACCATTTATTGTATAAGTTGATTTTTGAGAATTGTCTTGCAGCAAAGGCATCAGTGGTACAACTAATTCACTTTTGTATGGAAGTCCGTTAGGCCATACATTTGAACTGGAATTATAATATTCTGGAGTTTTTGGTATTGAATTATTTATGTAATATTGAATTTTATTCTTTGCTACTAATCTAGTGACGATAGTATTGAATGGAGTATTTCCTAAAATATAGTGTTTTGTCTCGTTATACAATTCTGATGACCTGCTTTTTTTACTTGTAGAGTCTCGACAAATATTTTTTACTTCTGCAATATTTTTAGAATCGCCATCGTTTTTAGCGAGCATTTTTATGCTAACAGAACAGTTGTTTTTCGTTTTTTCGTCAAATAGTTTTTTTATTGAATCACAAATTGAAATTAAATTATTGAGGTTTTTTGTTTGCTCGCTAATATCTCTTTGTGCAGAATGAATTATTGAAAAAACATTTCTTTGGTTTGTTATGGAGTCTTGAAATTTTTTTCCTTGAAATTTTTCCCAAGCTTTGGTTCCAACTATCACGATGAAATGGAGAAAAAAACGGCAAAATAAAAAAAAGACAATAAGTATGGTTGCAAGTATAACGGATTCTTTTGTTGTTCCGCCTAAAATGGTCTTATACAATAAGAATACGCCAATAGTGCTTGTTGCTGATGATCCAAATATGAATTTTAAAAATTTTCCAGAAAAAGTTTTTTTTATTGCGATTTTAAAAGCGTCCAACATGTATATAAAATAAAATTTAAGAGAACATTGTCAAGACAATGTTGTGATATTTTTTTATTATTTCCAAAAATAAAAACAGAGTTTAAAAATGCTTTCTTAATAACGACTTAGTGCTCTGAAATCACAAACAGTTCTGTGACTTAAGCGAGAATCAAAAGATATCCAGTTGATGCAAAACAAACGCTGAGGAATGTTTTTAAAGGCGATGTCGAAGCAATTTCGGCAGGACAAGTGTGTATCGGCTCCCAAAAAGAAGAAGTTCACTTCGACGAACTCAGTGTACTTTTTTTATTCATCATGTGATTCTCGTGGATTCTATCGGGTTCCGCGAACTTATGACAAATGAAAAAAATCCCTCGGTGCTGATGACCGAGGGACTTTGATATTCGGGTCTGGATGGACGGCTTCGCCGTCCGAGGCTTCGGCTCGGTCATGCCCATGCAAGCATGGTCGCGACTCTCGCCTTTAGAGGTTGTCTATCGGGTTCTGCGAACCCTCCAGGATGACACTTCTTTCGTCTGTAGTCGCGTAGCGAGCGTCCTCTCGTCTAGTACTTGTAGTGCTTGGACTTGTACGGACCGTCTATAGGAACGCCGATGTAGTCAGCCTGGGCCTGCGTGAGTCTGGTGAGGTGAACACCGAGCTTGTCGAGGTGGAGACGGGCGACCTTTTCGTCGAGAATCTTCGGGAGCGTGTAGACCGTACCGGTTTCGTACTTGATGCCGGCGACGGTGTCCTTGCCCTGGGCGTTGAGCCAGAGGTCGATCTGGGCGATGGTCTGGTTCGTGAAGCTTGCGCTCATCACGAAGCTCGGGTGACCGGTAGCGCAGCCGAGGTTGAGGAGGCGGCCTTCGGCGAGCACGAGGATGCTGTGGCCATCCGGGAAAATCCATTCGTCGTACTGCGGCTTGATTTCGTTACGCTTGATGCCCGGAATCTTCTTGAGGCCGGCCATGTCGATTTCGTTGTCGAAGTGGCCGATGTTACCGACGATGGCGCGGTGCTTCATCTGCTGCATCTGAGCGGCGGAAATGATCATGGTGTTGCCGGTGGTGGTCACGAAGATGTCGGCGAAGCTTACGACTTCGTCGAGTCTCTTGACTTCGTAGCCTTCCATGGCGGCCTGGAGTGCGCAAATCGGGTCGATTTCGGTGATGATCACGCGAGCGCCCTGGCCGCGGAGGGACTGAGCGCAGCCCTTACCCACGTCGCCGTAGCCGCACACGACTGCGACCTTGCCGGCCATCATCACGTCAGTAGCGCGGTTGATGCCGTCGATGAGGGAGTGGCGGCAGCCGTAGAGGTTGTCGAACTTGGACTTGGTCACGGAATCGTTCACGTTGATGGCCGGGAACTTCAAGCGTCTGTCCTTAGCCATCTGGTACAGGCGATGCACGCCGGTCGTGGTTTCTTCGGAAACGCCCTTCAATGCGGCGCGGGCGCGGGTCCACTGCTTGGGATCCTTTTCGTAAATCTTCTTGCAGGTAGCGAGGAATACGCCCCATTCTTCGGAGTCCTTTTCAGGATCGTAGTCAGGAACTGCACCGGCGTCTTCGAATTCGGCACCGCAGGTCACGAGCATGGTGGCGTCGCCACCGTCATCGACGATGAGGTCGGCGGTCTTGCCGTCCGGCCAAACGAGGGCGTGGGCGGTATTTTCCCAGTATTCTTCCAAGGATTCACCCTTCCAGGCGAACACAGGCACGCCTTGCGGGTTGTTGACGCTGCCGTTCTTGCCGACGACGACTGCGGCGGCGGCATTGTCCTGCGTACTGAAAATGTTGCAGCTGACCCAGCGAACGTCTGCGCCGAGTTCCACGAGCGTTTCGATGAGGATGGCGGTCTGGACGGTCATGTGGAGGCTACCCATGATGCGGGCGCCTGCGAGCGGCTTCTGGCCTTCGTATTCCTTGCGGAGAGCCATGAGGCCCGGCATTTCAGTTTCGGCGAGGTCGAGTTCCTTGCGGCCTTCGATCGCAAGGTTGATATCCTTAATTTTGTATTCCATAAAAATTCCTTTTTGGCGCGAGTGATGCCCCCGCGCGGTTCTATTTATGCGTAAATATAGTTATATGCATAGAATCGGTCAAGCTAAATCGGTCGCTTAATGTTCCAAAAGGCAAATTACTCTATGAACAGCAATCCCTCGATTTTGAGAGAACGGCCTGTTTCGGACCATTGTGAAACGTCCAGGTATTGCAACCCGATTGTTGCCCCGTCGGCCTTCAGGATTCTTGTGGTGTCCTGGCTTAAAGTCTCTTTCAGGACCTTGAAGTTATAGAATTTCTTTTAGCCTTGACGGTGCTTGAGTCGGTGCTTGCGGAATCTGCCTTGGTCTTGTTGTCCGGCTCGATGGTGATTCGGAACGAGAGCGTGTCGCCCAGGAATTCGAAATGGTCGTCGGCGAAAGTCAGGTTGATTTGAGCGACTTCTTTTGCGCCTTTCGGGACAGCGTAAGTTAAATTCTCGGAATGCGAGATTGTCGCTTCGAAGGAGTCGAGTGCTTCGGTGCTGTCAGTGACGGTGCTGTCGGCGTTGGTGGTGTCAGTACAGCAGGATTCGGGCTCGGGTTCGGATTCGTTGTACGAGGAAATCTTCGTGGAAAAATAATATGCTAAATCTTCATCTTCGAGTCTGTTGATGCGCGAGACGATTAATTTGGAGTTTTCGTCTTTGTTTTTCTTGAGCTTTTCGATGAACGCTTTTTCGTCGACTCCGCTCAGCGGGAACTGCGTGTAGCCTTGCTCGATAAGTGCGTTTTCAATGCTGTTGAGCCATATAAGGCGGGTAATTCGCGGGGCGTTTATGGGGGAGTCCGTGCAAATGAAGAATAGTGCGCAGAACGTCAAGGCGATGTAGCGGAACTTGCGCTTGACTTTGTCGGTGAGCAATATGGCAAGGACGGCGTAGAAATAGATGTTGACGGCGACGAGGTAAAGGAATTCTTCTTCGATATCGTTGTTGCGTAGTATCGTAACGATGTCGATGGTCTTTAGAATGACTAGGGGAATGCAGGCGGCGGGGAATATTTTTAGAAGTCGTTTTTCAATCGTTTCGCCTGCGGCAAGGTGCGACGGGTACATCGCAGTCACGAGCGCGATCATGTAAATCATGAATCCGGAGACAAAGGCGGAAACTACGCCTTCGGGCATGTCCCATTGTACGATGAACTTGACGATGTAGGCGTAAAAGAGGAGGAGGCCGATGGCAAGCACCGGAATGAAAAGGAACCGGATGGTGCTTGTTGCAAATTTGTTCAGCGAGGGAGTTTCCTCGAGGCATTCGTCAATCGAGGGGATTCCCGTAAAGTACAATACGGGGAGGACCGTGCAGGTGCAGAAAAGGAAGGTGTAGAAGTAAACCTTTTCATCAAAATTTGAGTCGAAAAGGCCTGCGAAACCCAATATCAGGCCCTCTATGGCGCCGAGCAAGACCGTGGTGACGATAACTGCGATTATTAAGGCCTTGATGTTCTTTTGTAGAAAATTCCAGAATCCGTTTTCGTCTTTTTGCTTCCAGAACGGCGCAAAGAACAAGCCGAAAATGGCCGCCATGTAAACAAGCGCGATAGTGCTCACGAAGTAAAAAGTGCTGCTTTCATCTTCGTTGAAGATTGCGGTCAGAACCGCAGAAACGACTAGCCATGTGCCGCTCGTGATGAGCTGCGGTATGTTGCTCGTGCTTTTTCGTGATTCCTGGAAGAGCGCCGTCGCGATGGCGATGAGCATCGCAGCAATGGGGTAGATGCTTAACCATACGAATGGCCTGACGGAATGGCTGGAAAACGATGGCGCCAGTTCGCAATTGGTGGCGAATGCGTAGAACGTGAAGATGGCTAGCGCCGATGCCAGCGGAAACCTCTTGAACGCCGTCGAGATTTGACTCGGGTATTTCTTGATTGCTGTAAAGTCCATTTTTTCTCCTCCGTTAGGTTTTAGGTTGCAGGTTCCCCTAAAACCTAGTACCTATCTCTCGTCCTACTTCACTGCTCAAAGCCCGCTTGTCGGGCGGCCTCATCGCTCATAGCTCACATCCCTCACTTCCCTTCGCGCTCTTTTCGTTCTTTCTTGAGTTGCTTTAGCTGCGCGAGGCGTTCGCCAAGAGCTTTCTCGCGTCCGTAGGGCTTGGGTTCGTAAATCGTCGTGCCGACAAGCTGCGTGGGCAAGTGTTCCTGCGCGGAGTAGCCGCCCGGACTGTCGTGGTCGTACTCGTAGCCGTTCCCGTAGCCGAGTTGCTTGCCGACGCGGGTGACGGAATTGCGGTAAGCGCGTGGCACGGGGAGCGTTCCCGTCTGCTTTACGATGGCGTCGGCCTTCATGCCTGCAAGTTCCATGCTGTTGCTCTTGGGCGCAAGCGCTAAGTAGACGGCGAGTTCGTCAAGCGCAATCAAGCCTTCAGGGATTCCCATAAAGTCGTAAGCTTCACGGGCGCTTGTCGCAAGCAGTAATGCGTTCGGGTCTGCAAGTCCAATGTCTTCCATGCTCATGCGCATCAGGCGGCGCAAAATGAATCGCGGGTCTTCGCCACCTTGCAACATGCGGTGCATCCAGTAAAGGGCCGCATCCGGGTCACTCCCGCGCACGGACTTGTGCAATGCCGAAATCAGGTTGTAATGCTCTTCGCCGCTCTTGTCGTAACGCAGCGGCTTCTTGTACTGGAACTCTTCGAGCAGCTTTTCGTCGATAACCTTATTGTCGCCGAGGTTCCTGCCAATCCATTCCAACTGGTTCAGCAAAAAACGGGCGTCGCCTTCGGACTGTGCGATGAGTTTATCGACAACGGCGTCTTCGACTTCAACATCTTTCAACTGCAATCCACGTGGATGGTCCCGCAATGCGCTGAAAATCAAAGTGCGCAAGTCTTCTTTGCTGAGCGGAGCAAATAAAATAAGCTGGCAACGGCTGAGCAATGCCCCGTTCACTTCGAAGCCTGGGTTTTCCGTCGTGGCGCCGATGAGCGTTACCGTGCCGTCTTCCACCGCGCCGAGCAATGCGTCTTGCTGGCCCTTGTTAAAGCGGTGGATTTCGTCGATAAAGAGAATCGTGTCCATGAACGCATGCTTCATCTGGCGTGCGTCCGCAAGAACTTCCTTGACCTCTTTCACGCCGCTAGCGACTGCCGAAAGCGCCACAAAACGCTTCTTGGTGTGCTGCTTGATGACGTGGGCGAGGCTTGTCTTTCCGCAGCCCGGAGGCCCCCAGAAAATCATGCTGGGGATTGAGTCGTTTTCGAGACTCTTGCGGAGCAAACTCTGCTGCCCGAGAATCTTGTTCTGTCCAAGAAACTCGTCGAGGTTTTGCGGGCGTAGGCGTTCTGCTAAAGGGGCGTCCATAGTTATACTATATAAAAATTAGTCGCTAAAGATTTTGTCTTCGACCTTCTTGATGCATTCGGGCTTGTCACGGGTCGGAACGCCGTTCTTGGTGAACACGTGGACGGAATAACCGGTTGTGCAGACTTCGCCGTTCAAGAGGACTCTGTAAAGGAACTTGTATTTGCAACGGCCTTCGTGGACGAGCTTGGTTTCGACATCGACAAAGTCTCCAAAGCGGCAGGCGCGCTTGTACTGAACGTTCAGTTCGAGGACCGGGCTAGCGAAGCCTTCGCGTTCGACTTCGTCATAAGGGGCGCCGACGGCGCGGAAAAAATCAACACGGGCCTGTTCAAACCAGATGGGGTAGGTAGCGTGGTGGACGACGCCCATGGCGTCAGTTTCGGCGTAACGGACTTGGATATGAGATGTAAAAGAGTAATTGTTATCCATGAATGTAATTATAAATAGGTGGTATGTTCGGGTATAAAGTAGTTAATAGAATTTAGAACATCACAAACTTATGAGGTTTTGTAAGCTTTTTATGGGGTATTGCGGAGCTTTGTGCTATGCTGTTGGTCGATGTATTTTGATGAAAAATTTATATTACAGGTGATTAACAGGAGAAAAAGTGACTTTGTTCTCAGGATTGTCGTTGCGAAGATCTGCTTGTAGAATTTACTTGGTGGTGGCTATCGCTTACTTGTTTCTTTTCATTGTCGCCTGTA